>CEQP01108819.1_pt1 | contig 13035 bp, 9 predicted proteins | sample 356291 | NCBI WGS metagenome assembly CEQP01 (sample SAMEA2621221, study PRJEB7988) | marine metagenome | isolation source: saline water (ENVO:00002010), including | reverse complement strand
TATAGATATAATATTATCTTCATTAGTTGAAGACACATTAATTGGAAAAACAATAAATAATAGATTAATTAAATCTGCAGAAGATAATGATGAAAATTAAAAAATTAAATGATTTCAACTTTAAAGGAAAAATTGCAATAATAAGAGTTGACTTTAATGTTCCACTTAACAAAGAACTTATAATTACTGATTCTACAAGAATTGATCTTGGAATAAAGTCCATAAAACATATTTTAGAAAATGGAGGAAAATGTATTATTATGAGTCATCTTGGAAGACCTAAAGGAAATGGTTACGAAAGAAAATTTTCGCTAGAAAATATTTTAGATTATTTATCATATAAGCTGAACAGAAAAATCTCTTTGGTAAAAAATTATTTTGATGAGAAGTTTAAAATAAATAAATACCTTAAAGATTCAGAAGTAGTTTTATTGGAAAATCTCAGATTTTATTCTGAAGAAAAAGAAAATGATAATAATTTTTCTGAAAAGTTAGCTTCATTTGGAGATATTTATGTAAATGATGCTTTTGGAACTTGTCATCGTAAACACTCATCTACTTATGGAATAGTTAATTACATTAAAAATCATTGTATAGGTGATTTAGTAGAGAATGAAATCATAAATATAAATAAAGTTCTATATGAAAATAAAAAACCATTTACTGCAGTATTAGGGGGGGCAAAAGTGTCAGATAAAATTAATATTATTGAAAAATTGATTCCAATTGTTGATAATATTATAATTGGTGGAGCTATGGCTAATACATTTATTAAATCTAATGGTGGAAATATAGGAAAATCTTTATTTGAGAAGAATAATTTAGAAGTGGCTATTAACTTGCAAAAAAAAGCAATAGAAAATAATGTTCAAATGTATCTACCAAATGATTTTATATGTTCAAAGTCATTTGAAGACTTAAATACTAAGGTTTTTGATTCAAATAATATACCTGAAGAATATTCTAGTTATGATATAGGAGATCATTCCATTAAATTATTTAAAGAAGTTATTCTAAACTCAAAGAAAATAATTTGGAATGGACCAATGGGTGTTTTTGAAATAGATAATTTTTCAAAAGGAACATATGAAATATGTAATATTATTGCTGAGTCAACAAAAAATGGCGCATTCTCATTAGTTGGAGGTGGTGATTCCGTAGCATCAGTAAAAAAGAATAACAAACAAAAAGAAATTTCGTTTATATCAACAGGTGGTGGAGCTTTAATTGAATATTTATCTAATGAAACTCTACCATCACTAAAATTATTAAATAGTTAGTTTAAATTATAAAATTTAATTCTAGAAATAATTTTATGAAAAAAATCATAAATTTTAATGATATTAGATCATTAATAAATAATTTTGCTTTTATGAAAAAAATTTGTATGATTCTTATTTCAGCTCTTTTCACTTTTAACAGTGTTGCATTGAGCAGTTATTCTCAAAAATTTGAATTTGATTATTTGTCATCCAGCCTTGATGAAACTATTTTAAAAGATTATCAATATATTAAATCACATTTTCTTGGAGATAAAGTAGCAAGAAAAGTAAAATTAGTTGATCTAGCATATAAATGGGAAGATCCACCTACCCCAACTAGAAGTACTCCTCTAATTAAAATTGAAAAACAACCTATATATTTTGCACTTAAGAAAGTTATATCTCCTAGATTCTATAAGGGAAAGATAAAAACAAAATCTATTACAAAAGAGGAAGCGATAGATCAAATAATTGAAATTTTAGATATTGCTTTAATGATAAGATATCAAGAAACTAAAGATTTTGAATCAATATTACGTGGTCTTGATAATGGTGATGAGGTTGTAGATATTTTCAAAAATCAAATTGAACTTATTTATTTTTAAGATTATTTAGGCATTTTTCTGTACATTATTACTGTAAATAATCCAAAAATTAAGTTTGGTAGCCAAATAGCAAACAATGGTTCAATACTTCCATTTTCAGCAAATGCTCTTGACATTACAAAAGATATTATGAATGCAAAAGCAAATGTAAATCCTAAAGCAATTAAATAACCCGTTCCTTGCCTTGATTTTCTAGATGCAATAATAACACCAAGAATTACTAATAAAATTACTGTAAAAGGTTGTGCATACCTTATGTATTTTTCAATCTTATAAATATCTATATCATCAGCTCCCCTCAAACTTTGAAGTTTAATAAATTTATCAAGCTCATTCATAGTAAAAGTTTCACTTAATCTATAATTATTATCAAAATCAGATGGATTTACTAGAAGTGTGGTGTCCAACTCTAACCCATTAGTTATAATTTCCTTATTAATATCTAACTTTCTAGATATCCAAGATTTTAATTTCCATTTTTCACTTTCCTTATCCCAAATAATTTGTCTTGCAAAAAGTTTACTTTTTAATTTATTTTTTTCAAAATTTTCAAGAGTTACATTGTATCCTATTTCCATGTTGTTATCATACCTTTCAAGATATAAGTAAGAATTTTCTTCTATTTTAAAATGAACATTTTTATCAGAAAAATAAAACGGACTTTTAATATACATAACCTCAAATGCTACTCTATCTTTATTTAAGTGAGGAATTATCCAACCATTAAGTATAAAACTTAAAATAGCGATAATTATAGATCCAAAAAAGAAAGAATAAATAATTGACAAGAAACTTTTTCCAGAGGATAAAATAGCAATAATTTCAGTCCTCATCGCCAATTGAGCAGTCACATAAACAGTTGCTATAAATGCAGTGATTGGAGTTACAAGAGATACTATATAGGGAATAAATGCAAAATAATAATTTAATATATCATTTTTTGAAATATTGTTTTTTATGAATTTATCATTTTTTTCTGTAAAATCAATTACTACTACAACAAGCACCATTATACCCACTACGAAAAGAAATGTCGTGAAAAATTTTTTTAGTATGTATCTATTTAAAATATTCAAGTTATAATTTAGAATTTAGTTTAATTAAAATTTTATCTTTCCAGGATTCAAAAGTATTATTTATAATTTTTTTTCTCGCCTTATTAACTAACCATATATAAAATTGCAAATTATGAAAACTTGCAATCTGGGACCCAAGTATTTCTTTATTAGTAATTAAGTGTCTCAAATATGCTTTTGAATAATCTAAACTATAAAAATTAAGATTTGGGTCAATAGGAGAAAAGTCTTTCTCCCATTTTTTGTTTTTAATATTAATTGTACCCTCTGAAGTAAATAACATTCCATTCCTACCATTTCTTGTTGGCATAACACAATCAAACATATCAACACCTAATGAAATACACTCCAAAATATTTTCTGGGGTTCCAACACCCATGAGATATCTGGGCTTATCCTTTGGTAAATAAGAACAAACTAAATCCACATTTTCATAAATGATTTCCTTAGGCTCTCCAACTGAAAGACCACCAATTGCATTTCCAGGAAGATCTTTAGCGGCTATATATTCTGAAGATTTGATTCTTAACTCTTTAAATGTTCCTCCCTGGACTATTGGAAACATAAACTGCCTATGACCGTACAAATCTTTCGTTTTATTTAATTCCTCAATAGACCTATCTAACCAATCGTGAGTTAGATCTAATGAACTTTTAGCATAAGAGTATTCACAAGGATAAGGAAGACACTCATCTAATACCATCATTATATCCGAACCTATAGAGTTCTGGGATTTTATTACTGACTCAGGTGTAAAAAGGTGTTTAGAGCCATCAATATGTGAAGAAAAATAAACCCCCTCAGATTTTATCTTAACATTATTCGACAAAGAAAAAACTTGATATCCTCCAGAATCTGTAAGGATAGGTTTATCCCAATTGATAAATTTATGTAACCCTCCAGCTTTATTAATTATATCAACACCAGGTCTTAAATAAAGATGATAATTATTAGATAAAATGATTTGAGCATTAATTTTTTCTTTCAAATCATGATTAAAAACTCCCTTTACAGTACCTAAAGTACCAACAGGCATGAATATTGGTGTATCTATTTCACCTTTATCTGTAAAAATTTTACCAACTCTAGCGTTTGATTTTGAAGATCTATGTATTAATTTGAAGAACATATTGTAACGAACTAAATTTTACTCAATATTATACTCATTAATGGATAAAAAAAGAAAATTTTCAAAAAAAGCGTTAAGAGACTTTGAGTTAATAGATGCAGCTATAGAATTTAATGATCAAAATGCATTTGCAGAGCTAATGGCAAACTATAAAAACTCAATTTATTTTACAATACTCAAAATGATTAAAGATCCTGATGATGCTGAAGATTTAACAATAGAAGCATTCTCTAAAGCATTTAATAAATTAGATAAGTTTAAAAAAGATTATACATTTTCAACTTGGTTATTTAGAATAGCAACTAATAATACCATTGATTTTATAAGAAAGAAAAAATTAAAAACAACAAGTCTCAATACCTCATTTAAAGATGACAGTGGAAAGAATATAGATATAGATGTAAAAGATCAAGATAAAACACCTGGTGAGGAGGCTATTCATAAAGAAAAAATTTTATTAGTAAGAAAATTTGTATCAAAACTTCCGGACAAATATGAGAATCTCATAAAGTATAGATATTTTGAAGAACTCTCCTACAATGAAATTGCTGAAAAAACAAAATCACCATTAGGAACTATAAAAGCTCAATTATTTAGAGCAAGAGAATTATTATTTGAAATTCTGAAAGATAAAAAATCTCAAATCTAAAATGTCAAAATATTTTGATCTCCTTAAAAGATACTACATGGAGATACCCCCAGAAAAACTTGAAATATATAGATCGCTTTATGGGTTATATAAAGATTTAAATGATAAAGTAAATCTTATTTCAAGAAAGGATTTTGAAAACTTTTATCTGCACCACATTATCCATTCCTTATCTATAACAAAATTTGAATTAATTAAAGATGAAAATAATATTATTGATATAGGAACTGGAGGAGGTCTACCTGGAATTCCATTAGCGATTTATTACAATAAAAAAAACTTTTTACTTGTAGATTCAATTAGGAAAAAAATTTCAGCAGTTGATAAAATAATTAACAAAATAAATGTAAAAAATATATCTACTTTAAATAATAGAGCTGAAAATTTAGATATAAAAACAGATATAATTATATGCAGATCTGTTTCATCAGTCGATAATTTAATTCAATGGACCAAAGGACTTCTTAACGATGAAGGAAAGTTAATAATACTTAAAGGTGGAAATGTTAACAAAGAGTTGAAAAATATTAGTTCAAGATTTACTATATATAATTTAGATGATATATATTCAGAGAAATATTTTAAAGACAAAAAAATAATAGAAATTCATAGATAATTTATGTTTTTAACATTTGATACTGAGACTACTGGATTACCCAAAAATTTCAAAGCAGATGTCTCTGATAGTGATAATTGGCCAAGACTAGTACAGTTAGCCTGGCAACTAAATGATGAAGCTGGTAAACTAATTTCAAATAACTCTTTAATAGTTAAACCTGAAGGATTTACTATACCTTATAACTCAGAGAAAGTTCATGGAATATCTACTGAAAAAGCTTTGAAAGAGGGAGAAGATTTAGAAGGGATAATTCAAAAATTTGAAGAAGACGTAAAAAATTCAAAGTATGTAATTGGACACAATATAAATTTCGATTTAAAAATAATTGGAGCAGAGCATTTCCGATTAAGTTATAATTCAAATTTAAATGATAAAATAAATTTAGATACAGGTCAAATTTCAAAAAAATACTGCAATCTAAAAGGTGGTTTTGGAGGTGGTTTAAAAATGCCAAAACTCATAGAAATGTACGAAATTTTGTTTAATGAAAAATTTTCTGACGCTCATGATGCCTCTCATGATGTAAACGCGACTGCAAAATGTTTTTTTGAGTTAGTAAAGAAAGGAGAATATGCCAATGAAGATTTATCACCTGATAATATAAACTACGAAGGACCACAACTTAGTAAGTCAAACTTTCAAGAGGAAGAAAGAAAAGATTTAAAAAAAGATGTGGTAATTTCAAGTGAAATATTAACTGATAATCAGTTTATTCACCTTCATAACCACTCTCAATATTCTGTACTACAAGCCACATCAAGTATTGAAAAAATAATAGAAAAAACTATAGAATCAGGAATGAATGCTGTTACAATTACTGATTTAGGAAATATGTTTGGTGCATTCAAATTAAGTAAAATTGCTAAAGAAAATAATATAAAGAAAATAATTGGAGCAGAGTTTTTTATCTCAGAAGAAAGAAAGAAAACAAAATTTACAAGAGAAAAGAAAGATATAAGACACAACCAGGTTTTAATTGCAAAAAATAAAAACGGTTATAATAATTTATTGCATTTGTCATCTTTAGCATATACTGAAGGTTTATATGGACAATTTCCAAGGATTGATAAAGACTTAATAAAAAAATATAAAAGAGGTGTAATTGCTTTATCTGGAAACTTATTAAGTATAATCCCTCAACTGATTCTAAATCAGGGAATTGAATTTGCAGAAGAGGAATTAAAATGGTGGCTAGATATTTTTGGAGAAGATTTTTATATAGAAATCAATCGCCATGGTTTAGAAGAAGAAGATCATGTAAATAAAATATTAATAGATTTTTCTAAAAAATATAATATTAAAATTGTTGCTTGTAATGATGTTTATTATTTAAATAAAGAAGATTCTTCTGCACATGATATATTGTTATGTATTAAACAAGGAGAATTTAAATCTACTCCAATTGGAAGAGGAAGAGGTAAAAGGTTTGGATACCAAAATGAAGAATATTATTTCAAATCTCAAGAAGAAATGAAAGAGTTATTTAAAGATATTCCAGAATCAATTTTAAATATTCAAGAAATAGTTGATAAGGTAGAAGATTTTGATTTAGAGAGAGATGTTGTTCTACCAAAATTTTCTGTCCCTAAAGAATTCTATGATAAAAATGATATCAAAGAAAGTCAAAATAATTACCTCAAAAAAATTACATATACCGGAGCAGAAAATAAATATGAAAAAATAACAGATGAACTAAAAGAAAGAATTGACTTCGAATTAAAAACAATCAAAAATACCGGGTATCCAGGATACTTTTTAATTGTTCAAGACATCACTAATGAAGCAAAAAATCTAGGCGTAACAGTAGGTCCAGGAAGAGGATCTGCTGCAGGATCGGTTGTCGCATATTGTATTGGAATTACCGATGTAGACCCTATAAAATATAATTTACTTTTTGAAAGATTTCTTAATCCAGATAGAATTTCACTTCCTGATATTGATATAGATTTTGATGATGAAGGAAGGGATAAAATAATAAATTATGTTATTGATAAATACGGTTATGATCAAGTTGCTCAAATAATAACATACGGAAGCATGGCAGCTAAATCTGCTATAAGAGATGCTGGTAGAGTACTAGAGCTACCACTTAGTGACACAGATAGATTAGCTAAACTAATTCCAGAAAGACCAGGTGTAACACTTATTGAATCATTTAAAGAGGTTCCTGAATTACTTGATATAAGAAAGAAAAAATCATTAGAGGCAGAAGTTCTGAAACAGGCAGAGGTAATTGAAGGGTCAATAAGAAATATAGGAACTCATGCTTGTGGAATTATCATAACTCCTGATAAATTAACTAATTATATTCCTGTTTCTAAATCTAAAGATTCTGAACTCTTAATTACACAATTTGACAACAGTGTTATAGAATCAGCAGGAATGTTAAAAATGGATTTTCTTGGACTAAAAACATTGTCAATTATTAATACTGCAATAAAAAATATTTTTAAAAGAACAGGTAAAAAAATTGATATTGATAATATTCAATTAAATGATAAAAAAACATTTGAATTATTTCAAAGAGGAGAAACAAATGGAACGTTTCAATTTGAATCAGATGGTATGCAAAAACATCTTAAGTCTCTAAAACCTGACAGATTTGAAGATCTAATTGCTATGAATGCACTTTATAGACCAGGACCAATGGAATATATTCCTAATTATGTTGCTAGAAAACACGGTAAAGAAAAAATTACTTACGATCTACCAGAAATGGAAGAATATTTATCCGAAACATATGGCATTACTGTATACCAAGAGCAGGTTATGCTTTTATCCCAAAAATTATCTGGATTTAGTAAAGGTGAAGCAGATCAGCTAAGAAAAGCTATGGGTAAAAAAGATGCTAAACTATTAGAATTACTAAAACCTAAATTTTTTGAAGGAGGTAAAAACAATAACATTAAAGAAGATATTTTAGAAAAAATATGGTCAGATTGGCAATCATTTGCTGCCTACGCATTTAACAAATCACACTCCACATGTTATTCCTTAATAGCTTATAAAACAGCATATTTAAAAGCTAATTATAAATCGGAGTACATGGCTTCAGTATTAACTCATAATCAAAATAATATTGATAAGGTTTCATATTTTATGGATGAATGTAAAAAACAAAATATTAAAGTTTTAGGTCCTGACATAAATAAATCAGATAATAATTTTGTTGTTGGTGATAAAGGAGAAATTCTTTTTGGATTAGGAGCAATTAAAGGAACTGGAGATGCAGCAGTATCACATATAATTGAAGAACGAAATTCTAATGGAGACTTTAAAGACATATATGACTTTATATGTAGAACAAGCTCAAGAGCAGTTACAAAAAAAACTTATGAATCATTAGCCCTTGCTGGATCATTTGATAAAATAAATGATATAAGTAGAAAACAATATATTTACTCAAACGAGAAAGATACCTCCCTTATAGAAAAAATTATAGTATACTCAAATAAAGTACAGAAACAGAAAGAAACTAAACAGACATTTCTATTTGAAAACTCTGATGATATATCATTGACTCTACCCTCAATTCCTGAAGTAGAACCTTTTTCAGAAATTGAAAAACTGAAAATTGAAAAAGATTTATTAGGAATTTATGTCTCAGGTCATCCATTAGATAAATACTCTTTTGAAATAAAAAACTTATGTAATTCAAATTTTAGAAATATTAAAGATTTAAATAATATTAATGGAAAATCCAGTATTTATACCGCAGGTATAGTAACTAATGTTGATCACAGGATATCAAAAAATGGAAAACCTTACGGAAGCATAGTTATAGAGGATTTTTCTGACTCTTATAATTTTCTTTTTTTTAGTGATGATTATGTAAAGTTTAAAAACTTCTTTGAGGAGGGATGGTTTCTATTCTTAAAGGGGAAAATTAAAAATAAGTGGAATAAGTCAGATGAATATGAATATAAAGTTGATGATATAAGTTTATTGTCAAAAGTTAGGGACAAAATGATTAAAGAATTACACTTAAAAATAAATTTAGATGATTTAAAGAAAGAAACAGTTGAAGGTCTTGATAAAAAATTTAAAGATTTAAACAATGGAAACTGTCATCTTAAAATAACTGTTATCTCTAATAATAATGGAAAAAATATTTCTCTAGACATGATATCAAGAGATAAAAAATTTAAATTAGAGGATAATCTTATAAATCTATTAGAAGATAGTCCAGAAATAGAATATTTAATTAATAAATAATTTTTTTTAATTAGTTTTACAAAAAAAATATTATGGGAAAAGCAGTAGAAATTACAGACTCAAATTTTAATGATATAGTATCAAAAAATAGTGTTGTTTTAGTTGATTTTTGGGCAGAATGGTGTGGTCCATGTAGAATGATTGCCCCAATGATAGAAGAACTTGCAAATGATTATGATGGAAAAGCAGTCATAGGTAAACTTGATGTTGATAATAATCAAGAATCAAGTGTAAAGTTTGGAGTAAGAAGCATCCCTACTCTTCTGGTTTTTAAAGATGGAGAAATGGTAGATAGACATGTTGGAGCAGTTCCAAAAGAAACTCTTTCTAGTTCTATAGACTCAAAACTCTAATCTAATTTCCACAAAGATTTTTATAGGCACAAAACTTACAATTATCCTTATCCTCTGTTTCTATAAAGGGTAAATTTTTATCAAAAATTTCTCTTAACTTTTCTGATAAAATTTTCTCAAATTCATTTAAATAATCATTCACTGCATCAACCTTATCTTTTCCAATAGAAATATTTATATTGAAATTTTTATTATTTATCTCTCTAATATTCATTAGACCAGGAATAATTGGATTATCATTCTCAAGCTTTTGTCTTAATAATAGAGAATAAAAAAGTAATTGAAAAATAGCATCATTTCTATCTTTTTTTTCACTAGAAAAAAGATCATCTAATCTCTTTATTTTCTTGGAATCTCCACCGGTTTTGTAATCAATTATTCTATATGTATTATTTTTTAAGTCAATCCTATCTATAATACCAGAAATATTGATTGAAAATTTTTTAGAAATATTTATCTTTTTTATATAACCTGAATTTTTATCTCCTTCCAATGAAAATATTTGAAAAGGTGCATATTTTTCATCTAAGGATATTATCCTAGTTATATAATCTTCCATAATCTGTGTTAAAATAATATTATTTCCTTCTAAGGATAGATTATTTTTTTTATTCAGTTTAAAATGAGATTTAATTACTTTATTTATTGCACCCGATATACTATTTTTTATTACAAAAAAATCATTATGACTTATATTACCATTATTATTCTTTTTGACTATATCACTATATAAAATCTCAAGCGCCTTATGTGTTATTTTTCCAAAATCTGGCTTTTGAATTTCATATGTAAAATCATTTGTTTCTCTTATATTAGATATATACTTATAATAAAACCTAAGTGAACAATCCATGTAATCCTTAATACCTGAAGGAGATATATATCCATTATGATAAAATCTATTTTCTAATAATTCAATTATCTCATCTGTTTTATTTATTAACATCTTTGGTTTTTGGGTTAATTCTAATTTATCAGAAATTATATAATTGTTGATATTAAATTTAGATTCAGATTCTAATTGTTTTATAAACCTACTTCTCTCTCCTTTAGAAGATATACTGGAATTTGTATTATATATAAAAGTGATATTTTTAGCCCTTTGAATTACTCTATAGAATAAATAGCTATATACTTTATCCATAGAATCTTTTGTTTCTAAATCAAATGCTTTTCTAATATTATAGGGTATAAATGAAATATTAAATGAAATTCTTGGAAAATCTCCTTCGTTCATACTCAAAATATATACTTGATCGAAGTCAAGATTTCTTGACTCTAAAACTCCCATTATTTGTAAACCTGATAAAGGCTCTCCTGAGAAAGGAATTCTTGTTGTTTTCAAAATTTGATTAAGAAGTTTATACTGACTATCTAAGGAGTCTAATTTAATTTTTACCTCATCGATTTTATTTATTATTTTAAGAAATGATTTAATATATTCCCTATCTAATTTTCCTATCTCCTGAGATAACTCAAATAAACTTTGACATACATTTTTTAATGATTCTACAATTGAATCTTTACTAAAAATATTTTTAAATATATCAGAGGTCTCATTTAAAGTACCGATGTCAATATATATTATCTTATTTTTTTTAAGCTTCTCTATAAAATCATCAAATATAACTGGGTCGAACTGATAAATATAAGGGTGCGAAATAAAATTAATTATATCAATAAAATAATATGATTTCTTAAGGTTTCTGATAGATGAATTCTTATGAATTTTAGTTATTAGCTGTAGCAAATCAAATAATGGAGTTTCCGATAAGCTTAAACCCATGGTAACATTTATTTTATTCACCTTATCGGGTAAAGAGTTTAAAACTGGTAACAACATTTTCTCATCAGGTAGTAAGACTAATACTTTATCTTGATCAAATTTTTCTGATAAAATATTTTTGGATAATAAGTTACCTAATGTTTTACTCTGACCAATCTGAGAACCAATCCCAATACAATCAAATTTCTTGTCAATTGAATTAAAATTATTTGGTGTGATATCAGGGAATGTAGATGATAAAATTTTATCTTCCCTATAATCTCTAAATGAATCTCCAGCTTCTTGTTTAAAATCATTAAAATAATATTTATCAAAATCCCAGAATGCCATACTACCGTGATTATCAATAAAATATTTTATAATTTTTTTTTCTGAATTAGATAAATAACTAAAACCTACAAATAAATAATTTCTGGTTTTGTCAATAATTCCTGAATCTATTTTTTTTAAAAATTCTTTAAAAACTAATCCCTTATAGGATAATTTATTTTTAATTAAAATCTTTTTATAGTCCTTATATACATCCAATAAAATTTTCCATGTATTATTAAAATTCTTTTGGTTTATAGACATTTTTGGAAAGAACTTATTCCAAAAAGATTTAATTTTTTGGTAATTTTCTTTTTCTAAAAAATTAAACGAATCCTCAATTTCTTTTTGATTTTTTATAAGCTTAAAGATTTTAGCTTCGTTCTTTAAACTCAAGTCTACATCATCAAAATCTTTAATAAGTATCTGGCCCCAATAATAAAACTCATCAAAAGAAGATTTGTATTCTTTACTTTGATGTTTTTTTAAAATATCATACAATAAATAATTTAAATTAATTTGATCTGCTAAATCATCTGATATTTTAATATCGACATGTTCTTGCACAAAATCCTCAATTGTCTGAACCTTGGGCGACCATAAAGTACTATCATTTTTTTTAGATAATGCTTTTTGAAAATATAATCCCGCTCTCCTATTGGGAAAAACAATAGATAACTTCCTAAAATCTTTATACTTCTTAAATGTATAATCTACAACCTCCTCTAAAAAAAACTTTTTGCCCATTATGTTTTGATAATTAAAATTGGGTCAATATATGCTATAAACCCATAAACTTCACCCTTATAAATTTTTGATAATAACTCTTTATAATAGTTAACTTGATTTTTATCTTCCTCCTTATTTTTACCTGTTTTATAATCAATTACTGCCACTGAATTTTTATCTAACTCAACAACTCTATCTAATCTATATACATCACCATTATCATTCAAAATTTCAATTTCATTATATGATCTAAGTTTTGGATCATAGTACTCCCTTATATCTTTATCTTTTAATAAGTTTTGA
>CEQP01025108.1_pt1 | contig 13216 bp, 7 predicted proteins | sample 356291 | NCBI WGS metagenome assembly CEQP01 (sample SAMEA2621221, study PRJEB7988) | marine metagenome | isolation source: saline water (ENVO:00002010), including | reverse complement strand
GTTGACTACAATAAAGAAGGCATACAGCTGTCACCGCAGCACCAGTCTGTGCTTGACATGTCTATCAAGACAATAGACCAGTACCTGAACTTGCTTGAGTCTATCATGCAGGAGTGGGAGAAGATATCCGGAGTAAATAGACAACGTCAAGGTGCAGTAGGACCATACGAAGGCAAGGCTACATCGCAGCAGGCTATCGTACAGTCATCACACATCACAGAGGACATCTTCCGTAAGTACTCAAGGTTTGAGCAACGAGAACTGCAGGGCCTGATCGATTACTCCAAAGAAGCATGGCTGTCCGGTAAGAAGGGCATGTACGTCATGCCGGATATGACTACAGAGATGATAGACATCGACTCTATGCAACACATGGAGACAGAGTATGGCATCTTCGTGTCTGACGCAGGTAGAGATCAGGACAAGCTCGAGCAAGCAAAAGCATTGTCTCAGTCTATGATACAGAACGGGGTACCAGCATCTGCTGTGCTCGATTTGTTCGACACAGAAAACTACGCAGGCATCAAGGATAAGATTGAGCGTGCAGAGAAAGCACAGAAAGAGTTGGAGCAACAGCAACAACAAGCTCAACAAGCTGCTCAGGTCGAACAGCAGAAGACTCAGCAGATGCAGATACAGCAAGACGCACTTGAGAAAGAGAAAGACCGCCAGCTGCAGATCGAGCTTGCACTCATCAAAGCCGAGGCTACAGATAGCCAAGATAAGTTGAACATTGACCTAGCCAAGATGCAGCAGAACTTTGAGCTAAAGCAAAGAGAGCTGGACTTGAAGCAACAGGCGTTGAACAAAGAGGGGGATCTTAGACCTGACGGAGCATGACAAACGCCGACCGTAGACGATTACTAGAAGAGTTTAGAGCATCCGGTATGGAGGGCTCTATTCTTGACGTGTTCAAAGCCTACGAACAGGGCAGAGATATTATTGCTGAGCACAAAGCTCAACAGCAGGCGGGAGAGCCTCTGCGTGCAGAAACACCAGAACAGCAGAAAGAAGGGTTACGACCATACCACCAGGCTGGTCAAACAGATCAGACCATGGTGTTCCCAGACGTAGAACCAGGTGCTGTATTTAACACACGGGGCATGAAAGCCCCCATTGACATAGAAAAGGTAGACAAGAGCGGGCACATCGTTGAGTCCTACAAAAGTATACCACCCGGCATACAGCAGATACCTACGGGCCCGTACGAGGGTGACATCATAGAGTCACCGGCACAATATCAGAAAGGGGGCGATGTAGAAGACAAAGAAGAGAAGAAGCAAGACGTATCGTTGACGTGGTCAGAAAAGACTGGATTTGACAACAACAAGGTACCCGGCACACGGATCATGACCTTCGCAGACGGCACGCAGATGCCAGTCCTGTTAGGCACAGCAGAAGTTGTAGCAAACAAAGACAGGCAAGGGTTAGACTCAGTAGAGGATGTACTGCAACGTACCAACGCAGGTATTGCAGGGGACTACTCCAAGATAGACGAGGGCGAACGCGAAGAATACGAGACCGGGGTTACCAAAGATATAGGAGAAGCGGGTAAGACTATGATGAACGTAGCTACAGACGCATTATCATGGCCCGCTAGAATGACTACAGGTGCATTTCTAAACGTTGCCACAGGCAACAAGATCAACACAAACCCGTTTGCCTACACAGATGTAGCACGTGGTATAGAACAAGACAACTACTCACCGTCTACAACACTGGACCTAACTGGTGGTAAAGGAATGGCAGCAGACATGCTGCTTGACCCAACCATTGCATTTGGTGCTGGAAGAGGGTTGCTGAAAGGCATGCAGGGGTTAGGTAGATTTGGTCTTCAGTACTCCAAAGTACCTTTTGGTTACAACCCCAAAGAAGTATTTGGACCTGTTAAGACATTGCAGAATGTCCTCAGTAAGAAGAAGCATGTAGAAAATGTAGCCAACTACACAGGCAGTATGCGAGGTCGGCGTTTACCCTATGATAAACTTCCTGGACACGTGAAAACCCAAGCTCAGTCAAGAATAGATGCAATACGATTAGCTCTTGGTAAAGATCAGAGATTCGGGTCATATGTACCTACTGGTGGAGCCAGAAACGAATACAGGTTTGCAGCCCCAGAAGCCGCCGAAGCCAGAGCTAAATACGTTAGAACGCCCGGGACGTCTAATTTTGGTTTTAAGGTAGAAAAAGATGGTAGCGGGCTAACAAGAGACTTTAGGCGAGCTGCGGAAAAAGGAATAGAGGAGGGAACGGGAACTAGTGTAGGATACAGAGATCAGTTGCATGGTGTGATGGGAGGTTACAGAATGGAGACAAAGGCTAAGCCTGGAGGAGGTCTTAAAATAGACATGGTAGACGACTGGGATCTGCAACCCTTCCAACAAAAGATGAGGTTTCTTGAGAAAGACTCTCCACTATCGAAGATTCCAAAAAGACTAAGAGATAAAATACAGGAGTTCGAAGTATTCGATGCTTTAGGTGGTAAACCTATTCGTATAAGACAAAGCTACGACCTTGACTACGTAAATAGAGTTAGTGGACCAAAATTTGGACCTAAACAATACTTACCAAGTGCCGAAGAACTAAAACAAAGGTACATAGACTTTCTGACCAAGGAACATGGTATGTCTCTTGAGGCTGCAAAGAAGCAAGCAGCTGAGTCAGGGAAATACCAGGGAGGGAAATACTGGGAAATGCAAGCCAAGGACTACGCAGACCGTATCATGCAAAGCGATGATATGTACCGGGGAAACAAGATATCTGGAGTACGTCTTACAAACAGAGAAGGAGAGAAGTTGAGGGACTTCACTGAACCAAAGTTCGTTAGACGTTTTTCTGGTGCGTTCAACCGTAGAGGCGGAATGGTAGATAGACGAAATAAGCGCAGAAAGCGCAAGTGATATATAGTAATAGCGAGTATAGAAAATAATTTTACAGATTTACAAACCAAACACGTAATATTTTTGCAACATGTCAGACCCAAACAACAAGTTAGATTTTAGTGCCATCTCCTTCGACAGTGTCATTGGAGACGGTGCAGAAGGGCTGGAAACAGCCGAGGTGCCTCAAGACGTTGAGGAAGTTAGTGACGAAGTCATTGACGAAGATCCTAGAGAATACGGAGACGAAGACTTCGAAGACGGTGTAGATGAGCACGAAAGTGACGATGAAGACTACAGCGTTGAAGATGACTACGACGACGATGAAGAAGATGAGGATGATGAGGATGATGAGTACGACGATGACGAACTCACAGACGAAGAGTATGACGAGCTCCCCATCTCAGAAAAGATCTCCGATATTCTCGGAGTTGAAATGGAATACGAATATGCCGACACAGTCGAGGGATTAACTAACTACGTTAGAGATGTCTCAGAAAACCTTGCAGAAGGACAGCTGCAAGAACTGTTCGAGCAGTACCCCGAAGTAGGTGCTCATCTAGAGTATGTACTTGCCGGTGGTGACCCACAGGAGTTCTACGCAGCGAATAACCCAGGCTCAGATTACAGCCGCATTCAGCTCAGCGAGGACGATGTTACACTCCAACGAGCTATGCTTGGGGAGTACTACAAAGCTATGGGCCACGAAGATGAAATGATTATCGAGATGCTCGATGACTTTCAGCAAACAGGCAAGTTGCATAACAAAGCACTTGTAGCACAGCAACAGCTGGTCAACATGCAAGAGGCTCAGAGACAGCAGATGTATGAAGAACAACTTGCAGAAGCTAAAGAGATAGAGCAAGAGCAACAAGACTTCTGGGGCGGTGTAGCAGAGTACATGTCAGATGACAACGAGTTCGGGGGTATTGTTATCCCAGACTCGGACAAGCAAGACTTCTTTGACTACATCTCTGCACCAATCGACGAAGAAGGCAATACACAAAGAGATTTAGACTACGCTGATGCTGACATTGACATCAAGCTTGCGATAGACTACCTCATGTATAGCGGGTTTAACCTCGGAGACATCATTGACACAAAAGCACGTACGCAGAGTGTCAGAGGTCTGAGAGACCGCATCCAAGCAAATGAGGAAAGAGTCAAGAGCGCTCGTAAGGCTCAGCGTAGACAACAGACATTTGATCCAGATCAGCTGGACATAAACGCGCTTTTTTAAGCAAAACTTTAAAATAAACAATCATGGCTTTGATGCAAGTACTTAAGTCGTATTACAACGACCAGCAGATGACCGACACTAACTCGTTGGTCAACGCATTGATGGAGAAGCCCGAAGAGCTCTCTCCTATTATTACGCACTTGGCCGGACGTGAAGAAAAGAAGTTTCCACTTTCTTTCCTCTCTGAGGGGGTTGGCAATACACGCTCAATCGATCGATTCGAGTACGAGTACCGTGTCAAAACTCATGAGGTAAACGTTCGACCAGTGGTTTCATCTACCGGCACTGGTGCAGGTGGTGCAATGTTCACAATCGTCTTCCCAGACAAGTGGTTCATCTTCCCATACACTCTCGTTTCTAACGAAGGTAGCTTGGCAAGAATTATGCAAGAACCTAAAGTTGTTGGAGGTGGTTATGAGTACACGTTGCAATTGGTTTCTCCTGATAACAGCACAGGTTTGGTAGCAGGTGAGGTTGCAGCAGGCGCACTCTGGGGACAGTTGTACGCTAACGTCGGTATTGACTTCTCACGCGGAAACGCTTCTAACTGGACAGCTCCCGGGTTGGTCCGTTCTAAGATCGGTACCGTGCGTAAGTCTTACCACTTCTCCGGTAACGCTAAGGACTACGTTGCTGAGTTTACCCTCCCACTGAAGGAAGGCTCATCTACGAAGTTGTGGATGGACTACGAGGAGTACCGCCACATGCTCAAGTTTAAGGAAGAGTGTGAGATGTACTACTGGTATGGTGCTAAAACGCACGATGCTAACGGTAAGTCTACCATGCTCGACGAGAACGGACAGCCTGTGGTCTCTGGACCTGGTTTGTTCGAGCAGATCATCAACAAGGACACTTACTCTACTCTCACACAGAAGAAGATTGAGGATACTATTGGTGACTTGTTCTACGGAATGACCGACGCTACCGACAAGCAGGTGACATTGTTCACAGGTATTGGTGGTGCACGTGAGTTCGACAAGGCTCTCCGCGCTTACTACGCTAACGGTGTTAGTGGTACGGGTGTTACTACTGGATCAAGTGTGAACTCTTACCTCAGAACTACTGAGTCTAAGTTCATCACTGGTAGCGGTCGTAGCTTGGGTATCACTGGTTACTTCACCTCATACGACCACGTCGATGGTCACACGGTGAACGTGGTCAAGGTCCCATTGTTCGATCACGGTCCTGTTGCTCAGGCTTCTAATAAGCACCCTGAGACTGGATTGCCGCTCGAATCTTACAGAATGACATTCGTTGACCAATCTTCTTACGATGGAGAAAACAACCTCCAGATGATTCAGAAGAAGGGTCGTGAAATGCTTCGCTGGTGTGTTGCTGGTTCTGTTGTGCCTAAGGGCTTCGCAGAAACTGACACGCGAGCTTCAGATATAGACGGTGCTTCTGTGCACATGTTGAAGACAGCTGGTATCCTGCTCCGCAGATTCGATACTTCGCTCGACTTGACTTGCACTGCATCGTAATTTGGTGTTTGGTTTGCAAAGGGGGGAGCTGAAATGTCGGCTCTCCCCGATTTGCAAGCAAAGCAGTTTATTCTTAACTAAATAAAGAACATGAAAAAAGTTATAATCAGACGCAGAGAAGTCCTCGGCCACCTCCCAAAGGAGATTAGAGCTGCGGCAAAGATCAAGATAGGTTCAATCTATGTTGGTCGACAACCATTGAAAGGAGTAGAAGGGGAAGAAGCCCACAAGCTTTTGTCCGGTATACTCGACGTACCACCAGGACATGCAGACTGGCCTAGACAAGAAAAAGAGTTCTGGGCAAGCATGGCCCTAGCAATTCCCTTCGAAGGAAAAGAACTAGACATCACGACAGACGAAGAAGGTAATCCACACAACTTGATGGATTACGTTACGTTTAAGTGGTGTCAAAAACACAGACAGGTAGCTGACTCAAGGGAAGGCATGGATAAGGACAGACAAAAAAAGTTCTACATCTATGATCCACAAAGAGACCTGTTGAAGAAGAACGCCAAGGTTAAGGTTCAGAAGGAAGCAGACAAAGAGTATATCAAAGCATCTAGTGATGTATCTAAAATGAGACGAATCTATAGGCTGCTTGCTAAGGGATCTAACCCTGATAAGATGACTGACCTTGAGGTAGAGAATAATCTTTACGATCTTAAGTCTAAAGAACCAGCTAAGTTCTTGAAGCTTGTGCTTGACAAAGACCTTGACCTCAGGGCAGAGATAGAAGAAATGGTCAGCAAAGATGTGCTCCGTAAAATTGGAAATCAGTATATTTATGGAGACGAGACCATTGGAGAAAACGTAACCGACACCATTGTTTACTTCAAAAACAAAAAGAACTCTGGCGCAGTTAACGCGATCAGAGCTCAACTGAAATCACTAGCGTGACAATACAAGAGATGCACATAGCTGTCAACCTGGGGGTGCAAAAACTTGCATCTTTCCAGGTTGACAATCTCTTACCACAAGAGATCGACCATGAAATCAACATGGCCATACGTCGGTTTATCAACCAGCGGTATAGTCCCTCGTCCAATAGAAAGCAAAGAGGCTTTGAGCAGTCGCAGAAACGCATAGATGACCTGCGCAATCTGCTTGAAGACTACCACATTGGCATAAAAGTAAACGACAGCTTAGAGGAAGCAGTTGGATCAGGCAGTTTTTTTGGTACGGTATACACATCTCCAGTAGCAGGTAACATTCAACTAGAGAGATTCAAGCTCCCTCTGGACTATATGTACCTGATAAACATCAAAACTACGCTGCTAGACGGGTGTCACAAGCCTGTTGAGTTTGATGTAAACACAAAAGAAGAGAGATTTCTAAGAATAAGAGTGGGAACAAGCCAACCCGGCTTGGTATTGCGCCAAATAGACGTAGCATCAAGGACAGGAGGACTAGAAACCATCTTTTCTACGCTGGGCAACAGAAATAACTACGAAGATCTGCTCAATCCACTGCTGTATGCTGAGGGATTCAAGCCCAGTGTCTCTTTTCAGGACGGATTGGCTGACATGTTCTCAGAACTAGACGTTGCAGACTCACCTATTGCTGATTCTAACGAGTTTTTCTTGAAATATCCAACCAGTCGCCCCAATGCAAACGGGGACGTCACCACTTTTGTCAATTTTGTTACGGACGACCCCAACCTGGCTGGAGCTTACGCCGTAGTAACGTACGATCACCCGTTTAAAGAGCTTGTAGGCAGTGATACTGCTGTAGAGTACGCCATATTCGAGGCTCCGTACAACTCAGCAAAGAGATTTCGAACTGTGACCACAAAAAACAACACATTTGCACAGTTTAAACGCACACTTTGTAAGTCAGTCCAACATGACGACATCTTTGCACTGTTAGATGACCCATTTAACACTGCAAAAGCTTCGAATGTGATGTACACAATGCAAGAAAATTTCGTAGATTTATATTCTAACAACAAAACGGTACCCTTGGGGGTAACGATGAAGTATTTACGTAAGCCTATCAGCGTAAACATAGGTGCTGGTATAGGCTGCGAGCTGGCAGAGCACACTCATCATGAGATTGTGGAAATGACAGTGAAAAGCATCTTGGAGTCCTTCGAGTCACCAAGGTATCAGACGCAATCTGGGGAAGTCCTAGAGAGCGAATAATGTTTAATCCCTTAATAAATAGAAACAATGGGATCTAATTTGAATCAAGTATTTATATCTAACGCTTTGACTGTGATCGAAGGCACCCAAGCTCAGTTTGGTGGTAGCCTTGCAGGCGCAGCCGCTGGTGATGATGTAGGTATTTTCACGCTGGGTACAGGTACTCCAGCATACACTAAGACAGCACTCTACCAGAAGAAGTTCGCAGGTGTTGGAACTAACGTCGACACTAGTGACAGCGGTGCCGCTGACGACCCGCTCGAAGACTTGCTTACTACTGTAGCCCCAATCTGGACAGTGAGTGGTTTCCAGATTACACAACGTCCTTTGAGTGGTAACATCATTGCATCACCAATCATCGATGCAACTAGAGTTAAGCGCATCAACTACAACGGACACGTTGCATGGGCTGGTCATTTGGCAACTTGTGTTGATGCGACTTTCGACACTACTAACTCTGTTAATAATGACTCTTACCAGTTTAAGTTCATCATAAGAACAGTGCCTGTTAACCAGACTTCATTCTACAATGACGGTATGGGTGCAGTTGAGGGTACAGCTAAAGTGTTCCCCTTGGGTTCGTTCAACACTACGAATCACAAGGCAGTCAACATGACTGTTAAGATTGCTAATCACGCTGACGCTGATGATTCTACTAACATATCTAATGCTCAGGCTGCTGTTGCAGCACACCCACTCCTCAAGAACATGGTGTCTTGTACAGATGTTGGTGCTGACATGGTCTTCACCTCACTCCACCCAGGATTGTCTTTCGACTTGATCGTTACAAACTTGGATAGAGATGACGATGGTGTGGCTGCAGCTACTACTGGCGAAGTGAAAGGTGTTGGTAATGACTGGCAGGTTGCAGACGATGAAGCTCGTTGCCGTTACAGAAACGGAAGCTTTAACCGTATGTACTTCCCACAATCTGTGGATACATTCGTTACAGCAGGGCATGACTACGATAAGATTACTATCGAGTACGAAACGCCTAACTGGCCAAACGGTGCAGGTATTGCTCCTGCAGGTAGCACTAACATTGCTACTATTTACTACACGAACGAAGGTACCGATCCAGGTACTACAAGTACCAACGAGTTTGCTGACGTGTTCAACTTCGTTGAGAACGTTGACGAACAGTTTATTTGGTAATAAAATTGGGGGGCACATAGGGTGTCCCCCTTTATCACTTTCACATGGCACTTAGAGGTTTATTTTCTGGGAAGAAGGTATTGGTTACCCAGCGTGGTCTTAACCGCAATACGCAGTACACGATTAAGTTTGAGAACCTGACTACAGGAGAGACTCACACAATACGAAGACGTACGCGTGGGGGTAAGATTACAGCTAGCTTTGGTATGGACGCCAAGGGGGTACTCAAAGCAACCATGATCGACCCCGCAGGAGGTAAGACTAGCCAAGTGTCAGTAGTAACTGCTGATATAGATTGCTGCATTGCCAAACTGGTACATGACGCAATCAATTGCACATGCAAGTGCGATAAGTGCAAGGAGGATCTCAAACTCGCTGAGAGAATATTTCTACTGCTGCAGTCAGCTACATATGATGCAACACTGGGCAACATCAATGCAGCGACCGACAAGTACAATAAAGCAAAAGAATTCTGCACAGAGCGTTGTGCATGTGGATGTTGATACAGCATGGCTAATTTTATAATATACGGCACAAGGCTAGGAGATAGAAAGATGCCCACACTTCATGTTGTGGGCACTTATGCTAGTGGGGGGTTTGACCTAATTAACCTTGACCACAGCACCCAAACCGCCCCGCTCATGACCCAACACGGCTCGGTGGAGTCAACAGGTCTCACAGGCAGTATAGGTCCTGATTTAATTACAGGTACTACAGACAAAGACAACGCGACAGAGCTGTTCACAGAAGACGGTAACTTTGAGCTGGTAGGAATCCAGATAACTAAAGTTGGTGTAATAAAAAGAAACGGAGTTCAGTCCAGTATTGTTTCAGGTACCAGTCTTTCGAACTACGTAGAGAAGACCGAGCATAGGTATCTGCAAAATGGGCACCTCATGATGAAGGTCTACTTCAATGAGAATAACAGTAACCTTGGAGATGTAGAAGACGCCTTCTTCGTATCTGGGTGCGCTTTGCTGCAGGCAGGGTCCCAAGCTTTTCTAACAGACGGACCAAAGAAAAGAAAAGTACCGTTTGCTCTTACACTACCATTCCGGCCTAAAGGCGAGAACGTAGCACCATCACAAAACCCAACCATAAACCTAAACCAGTTTATATATGGGTCAGGGAACGACAACAACTTCGGCACAGAGGTTAATGTGCAGAACATGGGTCTGCCCGACACAGATGCAACAGGTTCTATAACTTGGAATACTGTTAGAACTCAAGCCTGGAACTTTGGGCAGTTTGAATCAGGCACTCTATCTAACAATGTTGGAAGCTTGCCTTTAGATCCAAGATTCTATCCCCACTTCGGTGATGCAATGATAACTGGGGGCAGTAAAATAGAAATTAAAAACAGGAGGATTGACACAGCCAGAAGTCTTGGGGATCTGTATACAGAGGGATCTTCACAAAAGAACCCGACTCCTGATGATGGATTAGACAACTTCGTATACATTGGTGACGTAAACCTGCACTCAGCAAGTGGAAGTTCCTTTGATCTTAGAGAGCTTCACCAGTTTGGGAGTCAGGCAATAGAAACAGCGGGGTCATTCAAAGAGACCTGGGGAAGGTTTAGGGGTTCTTGGGTAAACGGACCTGATGAAACTGGATCAGGCGATAGATATACTCGAGACGGGAGTTTCGGTGGCTTTCCTCAAGTGGGATCTGGAGAGGCGTGTAACGAAGCAAGGATGTTCGTCACCCACAGTGAGGGTATAGGATTCCCACACCTAGGACCAGGAAGCTTCAACCCTGGGGGTAAAGCCCACTTTTACTCTGATGGTAAATGCAGAAACCCTTACTACCCACAAAGAAACACGGCATTTAGTCACTATATAACCTTCTACAAAATAGCTGGGCACGGCACTAGTGTTCCAGAAGGGGCATACCTGCCGGACACTATCACTAACCTGCCTCTAAGCGACGCAGGCCAGTACCCATTTTACGTAGCAGAAAGCTTCAGAAAAAGTGTGCGCAGCACACAAGGCATTCAGGATGCAGATGCGGAGCAAATTGCAGCTATGGTTCCTGACGGCACAGATTGGTGGCAATCGCCACAGTCCGCAAGCTCTCCAGTAAGAGCAGTTTTGAGGGGGGCAATGAGCTGGCAGGACTACATATCCAACGCTTTTAAATGCACAGCTAACCCGGCAAACGATACCGCACTTCAGGTTATAGGGTCCTTAACATCTGCGGCTTCAGATGGGAGTATGCTCGTTGATAAATATGACATACTATTCTCTGGGTGCGTACCTACACACAATAACGCCAACGCGGCGTACTCGTCAGCTTTGAATCAAGGTTTAGGAATAACACAAGAAGCTGACCTTCTGGATGCGTTTGGGGTCACCATAGCGGGAGGCGACGCGGATGCCATAGATGAAAGCACCAAGATATACTTGTACACAGTATTCATGTACTCGGATCACCCTCAGCCTAGGATATATCCAGACGTTCAAGATCCTCCAGGTTATGACCTGTCTAACACAGACGTGTTTACTGGGATTAACGCATTCACGCATAGTAACATTACAGGTACTTATGATGTTGAGCACGTACAGCAGATGGTAAACCCAGACGGGATCGTATCAGCTTCTAATCTAATTGTCAACTGGGCTTCAGATAAGATTACTTTCAACTGTGCAGACAGAAACTCATCTGACTCAAATGTTACCACTTTCGTCCAGAACTCAGACATCGCACTGTTTGCAAACAACAATGGCTGTGACATAGATTCGTATACGAGATGTGGGTGTCAAAGCGCTGTAGAAGAGTTTGCTCTAGGAGAGCTCATAAACTTTACTTCGTTTGAAGGTGACCAAAATAGATTCGAGACTATCATAACGTACCCTAGACCGGTTACTACTAATCAGCTCGACACGATATCAGCACCAAGTGCGTTCCCTTCTATTCTGTACATCAACTCTTACTTTGCTCCGATAGACACTAGCACTGCGATAGATTCAACATTTGCTTCTGACTATCTAGAGAACAGCACCCCAACTAACGTTACATTTGACACAGCAGGTGGAGCTACACATACACATAGTTTTTCTGACCTAGGAATATCTAATTACGGGGCACTGCCATACATAACTGAGTTTAACGACAACTCAACAGATACAAATACGTTCACGTACTTGTACATGCCGGGCAGAGAGCAATTTGAGATAGAAGAGGAGAACGCATACTTTGTGCATGATGATTCTGGGGAGGCTCAAATATTCATGACTGTTCAAGGAGCGGGGTCAGACGAAAATGGTCCGAGTAATGATATACCTCACAGACAGATGCTTTTGTTCCAAGCACCAAGTCTTGATGTAGCAGGAACAAGCTTTAAGAGAGCACACTCGGATTTGTCATTCAGCCAAAACTGGGAAACCCAACCAGTAGAAGCGAGCTATCTCTCATTGGGCACAAACAGTGATTGTGATACAAATGATGACGACACCCCCAAAAGACGGATACGTAAGTTTGTAAATGTCACTGGTCCTAGCCGAGACTCGGGCGCTGAAGATGATGGAGATACAGGAGATGGTGGTCAACATGATGATGACAAATTGGGCTGTACAGACGAGACCGCAATCAACTTCGATCCCACGGCAACCACCGACGATGGCAGCTGTGTATTCTGTGATACAGTAGCAGGAGAGGGCGAGGCAGCATTGCTGCAAAATGTTGACCCATTCTTCTACATACCGTTTGCTTATTATGACTCAATAGTTGCTTCTCTTCAAGGCAGACTCCAAGGAACTCTTGACAGAACAACCGGCGCCTCTACAGGTGTGAGCTATGGTTCAGCATACGAAGTACCGTTTCCTAGTGGACAAGCAGGATCATTGACCTATGACTGGTGGGCAGGAAATGCATTCAATGCGTTCAATACTAGAGGCCCCAATGCAGATCAGACTCTGGGTGCGCTAAATACACCAAGTACGCTACCCACTGACTACACTGCTTCTCCATTTAACAACACTGCTAATTCTGCGTTTACATACTTCAGAGCCAAGTCTAGCGACACTCTGAGCGCAGCTTCAATAGCGCAGTATGGAACACAGTGGCAGTTCGGGGAAGACCTGACTGCTAACACAGCATTCATGGAAGGTGTTGAGAGTTTAATCGAACAGATTGCAACTGAGAATAGCAGCAACCTCCAAATTAGAATATACAGATATTCTGACTGGGAGACATACGTAGCTACAGGAGACAGCGCCACCATACCTAATGAAGACCAAGGTAACAATGGATGGTACCTAGACGATTACGGAAATGGCACATTCCCAATAGGAGCTCAGCCTAACGTGTACGTAGATA
>CEQP01037741.1_pt1 | contig 13272 bp, 10 predicted proteins | sample 356291 | NCBI WGS metagenome assembly CEQP01 (sample SAMEA2621221, study PRJEB7988) | marine metagenome | isolation source: saline water (ENVO:00002010), including | reverse complement strand
CCCAAAGAAAACAAAAGAAAAAAAATACTAGTTCAAATCAAATTTCCTATGAAATTCCAGATATAAAATGGAGATCAATTGGACCCTACAGAGGTGGAAGATCAGCAACTGTAACTGGATCAACTAATTCAAAAAGCACTTATTACTTTGGTGCTACAGGTGGAGGTGTATGGAAAACCACTAACTCCGGAGTTACATGGAAAAATATTTCAGATGGGTATTTTGGTGGGTCAATAGGAGCAGTAACTGCAAGTGAATCAGATCCAAATACAATTTATGTTGGAACTGGAGAAAAAACAGTTAGAGGAAATGTCTCACCCGGTTTCGGAGGATTTTGGAAATCAGATGATGCTGGTGAAACATGGAAAAAAATGAATCTGAATATCGACCAAGTTCAAGTTGGTAGAATAGCTGTTCATCCAAAAAATCCAGATATTGTTTTAGTAGCTGTCATGGGCGATTTATTTAAAAATAGTAATAGTAGGGGTATTTACAAATCAACTGATGGTGGAGAATCATGGAAAAAGGTATTATTTGCAAATGAAAGATCAGGCGCTGTTGATATATCAATTGACAAAAATAATCCAAGAATAATATATGCTTCAACATGGAATATAAGAAGAACTCCTTATAGTCTGGAAAGTGGCGGTGAAGGCTCTGGATTATGGAAATCCACTGACGGTGGTGATACCTGGAAAAATATTTCAGATAAACCTGGCCTACCTAAAGGATTATGGGGAATAAGTGGCGTATCAGTATCTCCTGTTAATTCAAAAAAAATATTTGCTTTAATAGAAAATCAAGATGGGGGTTTATTCAGGTCAGATGATGGGGGTGAAACATGGAAAAGAGTAAATGATGATAGGAATTTGAGACAAAGAGCATGGTATTACACAAGGGTTTATGCTGATACTCAGAATGAAAATAGAGTCTATGTCATGAATGTTTCTTTTTGGAGATCTGAAGATGGAGGTAAATCATTTGAAAGGTATAGAACACCGCATGGAGATCACCATGATTTATGGATTGATCCAAAAGATAATTCCAGATTAATAGTTGGTGATGATGGTGGAGCCCAAGTTAGTAATGATGCTGCATTAAGCTGGTCTACATATATGAATCAGCCAACAGCCCAATACTACAGAGTAGCTACTGATAACAGTTTTCCTTACAACATTCTTGTAGCTCAACAAGATAATAGTACACAGAGGGTTGCTCATAGAGTAAATTCCGGAGGAATAGGAGAAAGAGATTGGGAGCCTTCTGCAGGTGGTGAAAGTGCTCACATGGCTGCAAAACCTGACAATCCTAATATTGTATATGGAGGAAGTTATGGTGGATACCTTACAAGATTAGATCATAGTACAGGAGAACAAAGAACAATAAATGTATGGCCAAATAATCCAATGGGGCATGGAGTTGAAGATATGAAATATCGATTTCAATGGAATTTTCCTATATTTTTCTCTCCTCATGATAATAATAAGCTTTATACTACTTCAAATTATTTTCATGTGACAAAAAATGAAGGTCAAACATGGGAAGTAATCAGTCCTGACCTAACAAGGAACGAACCAGAGAAACAAGGGCCATCAGGAGGACCTATTACTAAAGATAATACTGCCGTAGAATATTATGCTACAATATTTGCTGCATGTGAATCACCGTATGAAGAAGGATTACTTTGGGCTGCATCAGATGATGGAATGATTCATATTTCAAAAGATGCAGGAGGAAACTGGAGAGATGTTACACCTCCTAATGCTCCAAAATATCTTATGTGGAATAGTGTTGAACCAGACCCTTTCACAAAAGGTGGCTTATATGTAGCTGGAACTCTTTATAAAAATGGAGACTTTAAACCATACATGTATAAAACTAAAGATTATGGTGAGACATGGACTAAGATTATTAATGGCATACCAAATAATTTCTTTACTAGAGTATTAAGAGCCGATCCTGAAAGAAAAGGATTACTTTATAGTGGAACGGAATCAGGTGTTTTTGTATCTTTTGACGACGGATTATCTTGGAATTCATTCCAAATAAATTTACCATTAGTACCTATTACTGACATGACGATTAAAAAGAATAATTTAATTGTAGCTACTCAAGGAAGATCAATTTGGATTGTTGATGACTTAACTCCTCTACACCAATTAAATGAATCAAATCACACTAAAGATTTTCATTTGTTCAAGCCAATAGATAGTTATAGTATGGGATTCTCATCTTGGGGAGGATCATCAGCTACTCAAGGTAAAAATCATCATAATGGAGTTGAAGTTTTCTTTAATATCAAGAAGAATTTAGTTGATACTGAAAAAAATATTTCATTAGAATTCTTAGATAGAAATAAAAATACAATTAAGAAATATTCATTAAATGATAAAAAATCGCCACTTAAATTAGATGGTGAAAAAAACTCATTTGTTTGGAATATGAGATATGATAATGCAGAGGGTTTTGATGGTCTTATAATGTGGTCTGCTGGTTTAACTGGCCCAAAAGCCCATCCAGGAGAATATTATGTAAAACTTAGTGTTGGAGAATCAAGTATAACAGAATCATTTAAAATATTGAAAGATGAAAGAAGTTCATCTTCAAATGAAGATCTTGAAGAAAAGTTTGAATTCTTAATTGGAATTAGAGATAAAGTTACAGAAATCCATAAAACTATTAAACAAATTAGATCAACTAGAGATCAATTAAATAATCTTAATGGTAAGCTTAATGAAGAGCATGAACAAATAAGAAATTCAATTAAAGATATCATTGAAAGAATTACAAATATTGAAGAAAATCTATATCAAACAAAGAATAAAAGTGGTCAAGATCCACTAAACTTTCCTATAAGATTAAATAATAAACTTGCTCATTTATCAAGTGTAGCTGGCAGAGGTAATTATAAACCCACTGATCAAATGTATGGTGTAAGAGATGAGCTTGTTAAATTGATTGATATAGAACTTCAAAGATGGAATGAAATCAAAGATTCTGAACTAGACAAAATAAATACAATGATTTTAGAAAACAATATTCAATTAATAAGTATTAATTAAATTCGCCTTTTAATTAATACTTATTTTAATGAGTAATATTGTAGCAATTGTAGGACGTCCAAATGTTGGAAAATCAACTCTTTTCAATAGACTAGTAGAAAAAAGACAAGCAATTATTCATGACGAAAGTGGAGTAACACGAGATAGACATTATGGAATGTCTGATTGGAATGGTAAAAAATTCACAGTAATTGATACAGGTGGATATGTAGAGAACACAGAAGATATTTTTGAAAAAAAAATAAAAGACCAAGTTATTTTAGCACTTAATGAGGCAAATATTATTTTGTTTATGGTAGATTGTAAAAATGGGATTTCTTCTCTAGATAATGATTTTGCACGAGTTATTAGACAGATTAAAAAAGATTTAATAATAGTTGCTAATAAAGCAGATAATTATGAATTAGAATTAAATTCAAATGAATTCTATGAACTAGGACTTAAAGAGTCAACAATAATTCCAATTTCTTCAATTAGCGGATCAGGAACTGGAGAATTACTTGACGTAATTGTAAATAAATTAGATGACAACATAAAAAAGAATGATGACAACTTACCTAGAATTTCTATACTTGGTAGACCAAATGTTGGTAAATCATCATTTATAAATGCAATTTTAGGAGAAGAAAGAAATATTGTAACTGATATATCTGGAACTACTAGAGATTCTATTGATACTAAATATAATTTATTTAAAAAGGAATTTATTATAACCGATACCGCTGGAATAAGAAAAAAAGCTAAGGTTAAAGAAAATATTGAATTTTATTCTGTAATGAGATCTATTCAAGCTTTGGAGAATAGTGATATCTGTATAATTATGATTGATGCAGTGCAAGGCTTTGAAAGTCAGGATATGAATATTTTATCGTTGGCAGTAAAATATAAAAAGGGAATTATATTAATGATAAATAAATGGGATCTGATTAATAAGAATACTAATAGCACTAAAGAATTTGAAGAAAAACTAAAAAATAAAATTAGCCCTCTAAACTATGCTCCAATAATTTTTACATCAGTTTTAAATAAACAAAGAATTCACAAAGTTCTTGAATCTGCAATAAATGTATTTGAAAACCGATCTCAAAAAATAACTACCTCCCAACTTAACAATCAGATGCTTCCTGAAATTGAGAAGTATCCCCCACCCGCAACCAAAGGAAAATATATAAAGATTAAGTATATAACTCAATTACCTACTAAAACTCCTACAATTGCATTCTTCTGTAATTTACCGCAATACATTAAAGAGCCCTATAAAAGATATTTATTAAATAAACTTAGAACAAAATTTAAATTAGAAGGAGTCCCAGTCACTTTAGTATTTAGAAAAAAATGAAATACCTCTTTTTACAATAAATTAAGACATTTTAATACTAATTTTGTAATATGTCAAAATCAATTTACAATTTTTCAGAAATAGAAAAAAAATGGCAAGATAATTGGGCATCTAAAAAAATATTTAAGTCTGAAATTAACGATAAACCAAAATATTATGTAATGGATATGTTTCCCTATCCATCAGGATCTGGACTCCATGTTGGTCATCCTTTAGGGTATATTGCCTCTGATATAATTTCTAGATATAAAAGACTTGAAGGTTTTAATGTTCTTCATCCTATGGGATTCGATTCTTTTGGCCTTCCTGCAGAACAATATGCTATAAAAACAGGTCAACATCCAAAAAAAACTACAGAAGAAAATATTCAAAGATTTAAGGAACAATTAAATACTATTGGTCTTTCATTTGATTGGGACAGAGAGGTGAAGACTAGTGATAGTGAATACTATAAGTGGACTCAATGGATATTTTTAAAACTTTATAATAGCTACTTTGATACTGATAAAAATAAAGCTTGTGATATTTGTGGATTAAAAATACCATCTAACCTAGATGAGGATGAAAAAAATAATTTTATTGACTCAAGAAGATTAGCATATATTGATGAGGTTGATGTTAATTGGTGTGAGGAATTAGGAACTGTTCTTTCTAATGAGGAGGTAATTGGCGGAGTAAGTGAAAGAGGTGGTTTCCCTGTAATAAGAAAACCCATGAAACAATGGGTAATGAGAATTACTGACTATTCAGAAAGACTACTGGAAGATTTAGATTCTCTTGACTGGCCAGAATCAATTAAAACATCTCAAAAAAATTGGATTGGAAAATCAGAAGGAGCTGAAATTAATTTTAATTTAAATAATAAAGATAGCATAAAAGTATTTACTACAAGACCCGATACAATTTTTGGAGCTACTTATCTGGTTTTAGCTCCAGAACACCCACTTATAAATAAAATAACTACAGAAAACTATAAAGATAAAGTAGAAAAATATGTGTATTTATCTTCCACTAAAAGTGAACTTGAAAGACAAGAAAACGAAAAAAATAAAACTGGTGTTTTTACAGGTGCCTTTGCATTAAATCCAATTTCTAATGAAAAAGTACCAATATGGACCTCTGATTATGTGTTGTCTAGTTACGGAACAGGAGCAATAATGGCAGTTCCTGCACATGATGAAAGGGATCATGAGTTTGCTAAAAAATTTGATTTAAAAATAACTCAAGTTATTGATCATGATACTAATGAAAAATGCTTTACTGGAAATGGGAAGATAATTAATTCTGGAAAATATGATGGTAAATCAAATATTGAATTTAAGAAGATAGTAATTAAGTTACTTGAAGATAAAAATCAAGGAGTAAGAACAGTTAATTATAAATTAAGAGACTGGATATTCACAAGACAAAGATATTGGGGTGAACCTATTCCAATTTTACATAAAGGAAATCAAAGGGTTTCTGTTGATGAATCTGATCTTCCTGTAGTTCTTCCAGAAGTTGAAAGTTATTTACCAACTGACGACGGATCATCACCACTTGCAAGAAATAAAGATTGGAAAGAAATTGAAATAGATGGTAAAATTTATTCAAGGGAAACTAATACAATGCCTCAATGGGCAGGATCATGTTGGTATTACCTTAGGTATCTTGACCCTAATAATAAAGAAAAATTTGCTGATCATAAAAAAATTAAATACTGGATGCCAGTTGACTTATATATAGGAGGAGCTGAACATGCAGTTTTACATTTACTTTACTCAAGATTTTGGCATAAAGTATTATTTGATTTGGGATATGTAAATACTCCTGAACCTTTTAAAAAACTTGTCAATCAGGGAATGATCTTAGGTAGATCAAATTTTATTTATAGAATAAAAGGAACTAATAAGTATGTATCATACAATTTAAAAGATAAATATGAATATACTAAAATTCATGTCGACGTTAATCTTGTTCATAATGACAGATTAAATATTGATACTTTTAAAAAATCATCAAATGAATATAAAGATGCTGAATTTATCTTAGAAAAAGAGGAATATATATGTGGCTTTGAAACAGAAAAGATGTCAAAATCCAAAAGTAATGTTGTAAATCCAGATAGCATCATTTCTAAATTTGGTGCTGACACACTTAGAATGTATGAAATGTTTTTAGGGCCAATTGAACAATCTAAACCATGGAATACTAATGGAATAGAAGGAGTTTATAAGTTTTTAAATAGATTTTGGTCATTATTTTATAATAATAATTCATTAAATATATCAAATGAAAAACCTTCAAAAGAGGAATATAAAATACTTCACACTGCAATTAAAAAGATTAAAGAAGATATTGAGAGATTATCATTAAATACATGTATTAGTCAATTAATGATAACTGTGAATAGTCTAAGTAAAATAAGTTGTAATAAAAGAGAAATCATTGAGCCTTTAACTATTATTATTTCCCCATTTGCACCTCATATTTGTGAGGAACTGTGGAGTAAATTAGATAATAAAGAGAGTATTTCATTTGCTAAATATCCCAATTTCAATAAAGATTACTTAATAGAAAATGAATATGAATATCCAATAATGATTAATGGGAAATTAAGAGCTAAACAATTATTTAACTTAGATCTTTCTAAATCAGAAATAGAAAAAAGTGTTTTAGAAATTGAAAATGTAAAGAAATGGGTCAGTAAAACTGATGTAAAGAAAATTATAATTGTTACAAATAAAATTATAAATATCGTTTCTTAACTATTTTTTAAACTATCTAGTAATTCGTATTTTAATTTTTCTATCCACATTTTATACATTTTTTTAGATGGGTGTAATTTATCTTCTGCTAGTAAGGATGTGTCATTTTCTGCTTTTCTAGAAATTTCAGTAATATCAAAATACATAACATTGTATTTTTCAGCCATTATCCTATTAATATTATTATAAGAATTTATTTCTCTATAGATTCTTTCTTGTCCTTTTACTTTACCAAATGGTGTCACTCCATAATCAGGTATGGATAATACAAATACATTTTTTTTATCTTTAGAATAATCTATAGCTCTCATTAGTAGATTTTCAAATTCCATAACATATTTATCAATTTGATATCCCCTAAACTGGTTATTGACTCCTATTAATAAAGAAACAACATCAAATTTACCAAGCTGTAAATTATTTAATGTATCAATAAGCTCATCGGTAGTCCAGCCTGTTTTTGCAATAACACTAACAGAATCAATTAAAAAAATTTGATTAACTATTTGTTTTGGGTAATTATCTTCAAATTCAATTCCTTCACCAATTGTATATGAATCTCCTAGAGCTAAATATCTGAGATTAGATTGATTTATTTCTTTTTCTTTGTAACAAGAGAATAAAATAAATATACAAAGAGGTATTAAAAAATATTTCAAATCAATCTTCTTAAAACTACAACTATTACTCCAATAAGAAACATTATAATTGATATCTTATTTACAGTATGCATAGCTTTCAAACTAAAATTAGCTTTAGAATTTGAATTTTTTTTTCTGAAGAAATATGTCAAAACTTCAGAAAAATCAAAATAGTATGATATTTTTTTTTGTTTTTTATTCATTATTAAAATATTAAGGTTCTATCCAATTTCCATCTTCTTTAATTAAATTTACTAGTTCATCAACTCCATACTTAAAATTAATCCCTCTTTTAACTACGTCTTGACCTCTATATAAGGTTATCTTATCTTTTCCTGATCCTACATATCCATAGTCAGCATCGGCCATTTCTCCAGGTCCATTAACTATACAGCCCATTATCCCAATTTTTAATCCTTTTAAATGATCTGTTCTTTCTCTTATCATCGCAGTAGTCTCCTGTAAATCAAATAAAGTTCTACCACAAGATGGACAAGAAATAAAGTCAGTAGAAGTAACTCTTACCCTTGCAGCTTGAAGAATTTTGAAGGACAAACTATTTATTTTTTTTATCTCTTGGTTATTAGAAGACTGAGTACTTATAAAGATTCCATCTCCATAACCCTGAATAAATAAACTTCCAATATCTGTTGATGAATGAATAATAAACTTATCTGAATAGCTAAGATCATAATTTTTAGATAATATAACTGGGTTTTTTATTTTATGATTTTTCATAAAAAAGGCTCTAATATCCGGCATATAATGTTCATTATTAGAAGTTAAAATCAACACAAAATTTTCAGGTATTTGAATATTATTAACAGATTTTAAATCAGTTGAATTAACCATTAAAAAATTAATTTTATCTGAAACTAAATTCAAATCAATGCTATTAAATTCATTTAGTGATAATAAAGGGTAATAATTTTTATTATTTTTTTCTTTAATCCAGGTAGTATAGTTTAAAATTAATTTATAGTTCACTTCTTTTATATCTATATGATCTCCAACATAAATATAATCTGGTGATATATCTGATCTTTCCCATTTTTTAGATTTAGGATCATATGTAATACCAAGGTTTTCTAATTCAACATTATTTATTTTTTCTAAGTTTGAAAGATTAGAAATAACAATAGGAAAATTATCTCCTCCAATATCTAACAATTCATTTGATTCCCTTTTCTCATATTTAAATGGAGAAAAACTAATATTATTAGGAGGTTTAATCTTTAAATGATTATTCCTATTAAGGTATCTATTAACCAAAACTTTTGCTACTGGTGATTCAAACTCTGGTTCTTCAGTTAATGATACCCTAATTGTATCTCCAATTCCATCATCTAAAAGAGTTCCAATACCTATTGCAGACTTAATTCTACCATCTTCCCCTTCTCCTGCTTCAGTAACACCCAAATGCAGAGGGTAATCTTTCAAATTTGAATTATTTAATTTCTCAACTAACAGCCTATACGCATGAACCATTACTAATGGATTACTAGCTTTCATAGATAAAACTATATTATAATAGTTATGATCCTCACATATTCTCAAGTATTCTAATGCAGATTCTACCATTCCTAATGGTGTATCGCCAAACCTACTCATTATTCTATCTGATAATGATCCATGATTAGTACCAATTCTCATTGCTGTACCATTTTGTTTACAAATTTTAATTAATGGGGATACCCTATCATAAATTCTTTCTATTTCATCATTATAAGAAATATCATCATATTCTATTTTCTGAAATTTTTTCTTATCAGCATAATTACCTGGATTTATTCTAACTTTCTCAACTATCTCAGCAGCAATTTCTGCTGCACTAGGAGTAAAATGAATATCAGCAACAAGAGGTACATTATAACCTTTTTTATTTAGCTCATTTTTGATATTCTTTAAGTTTTTAGCGTCATTAATGCTTGGAGCTGTTACTCTAACTAGTTCACAACCTGTATTTATCATTCTTATAGCCTGATTAACAGTAGAATTTGTATCCATAGTATCAGTTGTAGTCATAGACTGAATTCTAATTGGATTATTGCCTCCAATTGCAGTATTTCCAATTGAAACTGAAATAGACTTCCTCCTATTATATGAAAATAAATTGTTTTTGAAATAATCTTTCAACTCTTCTATTTAAATATCTCCTAGTTGTGGTCTGATAATAATTTCTTCAATTGTCGAACCTTTAGATGTTTTATAAGAGGAATATATTGAATTAGAAACATCATCTGGATTTATAAAACGTTCATCAGGTAATAATGTTCCGTCCCAACTTCCTGTCCTAACTGCACCAGGTAGTACAGAGGTTACTTTTACGTTATATTCCTTTAGTTCCTCTCTTAAACACTGACTCATACCATAGAGAGCAAATTTTGATATACAATAAGATCCCCCATTTGCATATGCTACTTTACTAGCTATTGAACACATATTAAAAATATGCCCTTTTTTCTTTTGTGTCATCATACTTACCAATCCCTTTGTTACCCAATAATTAGAAAAAAGATTAATATTAATCATATTTTCTAAAGCAGAATCTTCCTCATCTATTAATTTTCCAGGCACAAATGTTCCGACATTATTAACAAGAACATCAATTTTATTAGTATTTTTTTTAATGAAATCAATAAATTTTAAACTACCTTCTTTTGTAGATAGATCACATTTTAAAGTATTAACCTTAATATTTGAATTAATTGAATTAATGTCAGATTGTAATTTTATTAGTTCATTCTCATTTCTAGAACATGTATAAATATCAAAATTATTTTCAGCAAACTTTATGGCTATTGAACGTCCAATCCCCTTTGATCCACCAGTTATTATTATAGTTTTATTCATAAGACTAAAATGATATATTTAATTTACAAATTTGTATGTATATTAATGAATAAATAGATTATTAATTGAAAAATTTTGGGAAATACATATTGTTTTTAATTTCATTATTTGAAAGAAGAGAAAAATTAAAAACATATTTTAGTCTAACAATAAATGAATGTATTAAAATTGGTTATGATAGTCTATTTATTGTCTCTATTGTATCAATATTCATGGGTGCTGTTACAACTATTCAAACAGCATTTAATCTTGTAGGTCCTTTAATACCAGATTATGTTATCTCCTTGGTTGTTAGAGATATGACTCTTCTCGAGTTGTCACCAACTATAATAGCAATTGTTTTTGCAGGTAAGGTTGGTTCAAATATTGCTGGCGAACTTGGAACTATGAGAATTACTGAACAAATAGATGCACTTGAAGTAATGGGTGTAAATTCTAGTTCATATTTAGTACTTCCAAAAATAATTGCAGCATTACTAATGTTTCCAATACTAGTAGTAATTTCAGCAACACTGGCAATTTTTGGAGGATATACTGCAGGAGTATTAACTGATGTTATTACAGGTCAAGAATATATATATGGATTAAGATATGAATTTAATCCATTTAATATACCATTTGCATTAATCAAGTCTTATGTATTTGCATTCATAGTTGCATCTATATCTTCGTTTCAAGGATATTATACTTCAGGTGGAGCATTAGAAGTTGGGAAATCAAGTACAAATGCTGTTACGAATAGTTGTATTGCAATATTAGTAGCAGATTATATTTTAGCTCAGATTTTATTATGATAGAAATTAAAAATATTACTAAATCCTTTAAAGACAAGAAAGTTCTTCACGGAATTAGCGGAAAATTTGAAAAAGGAAAAACCAATTTAATTATTGGAGCTAGCGGTACTGGAAAAAGTGTTTTATTAAAATGTCTTGTTGGATTATTATCTCCCGATAAAGGACAAGTTCTATTTGATGGAAGAAATTTTACGGAATCTAATAAGAAAATAACAACCCAAATAAGAAGAGAAATAGGAATGCTATTTCAAGGAAGTGCACTATTCGATTCAAAAAATGTTGAAGAAAATATAAAATTCCCCTTAGATATTTTAACAGAGATATCTGAAAAAGAAAAAATTGAAAAAGTTAATCATTGTCTTAACCTTGTTGGATTGGATAAGATTAATCAAAAAATGCCATCTGAATTAAGTGGCGGAATGAAAAAAAGAGTTGGCATAGCAAGAGCAATAGTAAATGACTCAAAATATTTATTCTGTGATGAACCAAATTCAGGACTTGATCCATTGACAGCTATCAAAATAGATGATCTTATTTTAGAATTAACCCAAAAACTTAAAACAACTACAATTGTTGTAACTCACGACATGAACTCTGTTATAGAGATAGGAGAATATATTATGTTTTTACATAATGGTAAAAAACTTTGGGAAGGTGATAATAAAAAGATTCTAAAAACTAAAATAAAAGAACTTAATAGTTTTATTTTTTCTAATAAACTTATGAAAAAAATAAAGTAGTCTTAATCAATTAGTGAAGATACCCTTTTCTTGATTTTATCTTTCTTTTCAATTTCTTTAATGTTTTTTTTACTTCTATAGTACCAGAATCCAGCTCCTATTATTATTAAAACATAAGTAGATGTGAATAAATATATTATTCCAGAATTGATACTAGATGAAATTCCCGTACCTCCTGAATTTGCATCACTCTCAACGATTCCTCTACACATAGAACACCCTTGGGAATATAATTCAGTAGCCGATATTAAAATAAGAATAAAGGGTAATATCTTTTTTATCATTGAACGTAATAAGGACTAATCATAAAATAAACAATTACTCCAGAGACAGAAACATATAACCATATTGGAAATGTATACTTAACCACTTTCTTATGTTTTTCAATTTGGTTAGATAATGAATAATAGAAAGCAAAAAGTACAAAAGGAACTACTACAATAGATAATAATATATGTGATATAAGGAAGAAAAAGTAAATAATTCTTTGATCACCTTGATACGAAGTACTTTCTACTGAAGAATGATAAATAATATAAGAAACTAAAAAAATTGCTCCTAAAACAAATGAGACAGTATTTAAATTCTGATGAGCTCTGATATTTTTTTTAAACTTAATCATGTAAAATGATAAGATCAAAAATACAGATGTTAATGAATTAATAATTGCATTGAAGTGTGGAAGTTTATATGTCCAGTCCCCAAATAATTTAATTTTACTTGGCATAAAAAGAAGCACAGCAACTGCTAAAGGAATAATAATGGAGACAATTGTAATTACTTTTACTAAATTATTATTCATTTTACTAATTTTAATATATCAATTTCAACATCTAATCTCTCAATCTCTCTTCTATCTGCTGAATTAAAGTATCCTCTAACGTTATTTTTATTATCCAACAATAAAATAAAGGATTTATCAAAAACAACATTTTCAATACAAGTAGTTAAATTTTTAATTAATAAACTATCAACTTTAATATTCAACCACTTTAAATTACGTGGTTGGTCAGATAAGGTTATAACTTTAATGTCATCACTGATATCTAATTTATTAATATAGTTATCTATTAAAAGATTATCATCACTAACTCTC
>CEQP01052533.1_pt1 | contig 13299 bp, 15 predicted proteins | sample 356291 | NCBI WGS metagenome assembly CEQP01 (sample SAMEA2621221, study PRJEB7988) | marine metagenome | isolation source: saline water (ENVO:00002010), including | reverse complement strand
AAAAAACAAAAGCAAAATTAACCAAAAAAATTTAATATACTAATCAACCATTAAGGTACTGATTGTAATCTGTAAAATTTAGAACAAAGGGGTTTTAAATGTCCGGTCATTCAAAATGGTCAACAATCAAACACAAAAAAGCAGCACTTGATGCCAAAAAAGGTGCTCTATTTACTAAAATTGCGAGAGATATTGCAGTAGCGGCTAGAGAAGGTGGAAGTGGAGACCCTGACATGAATTTCCGTCTTCGTTTGATGATAGATAAAGCCCGAGCAGCGAACATGCCTGCTGACAACGTCGATAGAGCTGTAAAAAAAGGACTTGGGATAGGAAGTGACGGCTCTGTATTTGAAGAAATCGTGTATGAAGGCTACTCCCCAGGAGGTGCAGCAATAATGGTTAAGGCCCTGACTGATAACAGGAACAGGACCGCGTCAAATATTCGCACCGTCTTCAGTCGAGGTGGGGGCAACCTTGGCGAAGCAGGTTCGGTAGCTTGGATGTTTGAAAGTAAATCCTTGGTCAGCGTTGAAGGATTAACTGATGAGCAATCTGAAAATCTTGCCCTATCTGCCATCGATGCAGGTGCGGAAGATTTCAAAATTGACAGTGGACTCTTAGAAATAACCGGAGAGCCTTCCGCGCTTGAGTCAATAATAAGTGTAATAAAAGAATCTGGATTAGAGCTTCTACAAGCACATGTAACCATGATTCCCAATGCTATTGTGCAATTAGAGAATGCACATGCGACTCAAGCACTCCGTCTATTAGACAATATCGAAGAGCTTGAGGACATTCAGCAAGTTTTCACAAATGCAGATTTCAGTGAAGAAGCGCTAGAAAAGTACGGCAATATGTGACTCCGACAGATTCCCCGATCAGTAGCTTAACCATAAAATGAATCATATATGATTGGCTTAGGGAACAAGATGCGGATACTTGGGGTAGATCCTGGAACTAAGATTTTGGGTTACTGCGTAATAGACCAAAATAACGAGGCACTTCAATGTTTGACTTGGGGTGTAGTAAAAGGTGGGCCCTCAAAAGAAGTCGCCAACCGTCTCGGAATATTATATTCAGGATTGCACGATATCATTGAAGAATGGAAACCAGACGTCCTCGCAATTGAAGAGCCTTTCGTTGCGCCTACTCGTGGTGCTAAGTCCGCGGTTACAGTAGGTCAGGCTCAATCAATTGCTTTACTTTTAGCTGTTCAAAATGAAATGTCCATATACCGTTACGCTCCGACAAATGTAAAAAGTACAGTCGCAAATTACGGCGCGGGGTCCAAGCTGCAAGTACAACATTCTGTACGGGTTTTGCTAGGGCTAGGGGAAGAAGAAATGTCTGAAGACGCATCTGATGCTATTGCTATAGCACTCTGTCATATTTACCAAACCCGTTACAGGCAATTAGTGGAGCGCAATTGAGTATCATTTCAGGGATTGAAGGAATCATTGAATCAAAGTCTGCCGATTCGGTACTTATACGAGTAGGGAATGGGTTTATCTTACAAGCAAATGTTCCCGCAACTAATATCAAAGCCTTACCTGATATTGGAGAAAATGTAAAACTCCTGACACACTTAGTCGTCAGAGAAGACGATCTTCAATTGTATGGATTCACAACCGAGCAGGGCAAAAAGCTTTTCCAAATGCTCATTGGTGTCAGCCAGGTTGGGCCGAAGGCAGCCTTAGCAGTGTTAAGTGCACTCGAACCTTCTGCATTAGCTAGTTCAATTATTTCAAGCGATGCGACTTCAATTTCGAGAGCCCAAGGAGTAGGCAAAAGAACTGCAGAACGAATAATTCTTGAATTAAAAGAAAAGCTAGAAAAAGAAATAGAAATTCCGCTTTCCTCAATTCCTCAAGAAGCGCGCGTGGAAACCGATGCAGCTTTGCAATGGCTAATGGCACTAGGTTACTCCGGAATTGAAGCAAGGCAAGCTCTGTCCGTTGAGCGCGATCCTAATCTTCCTAATGATGAACGTGTCAAACGTGCGCTCCAAAGAATGGGCTCATCGCAATAGTATCTTACAGTGAGTAAGCAATGACATTTGAATTTCCATACGATGACTGGGCTGGTATTTATGATGAAGTTTACGCGGAATTAACCCATGATATCCCTTTCTACGTTAGTCAGGCACAATCCACAGGTGGACCTGTACTTGAATTAGGTGCTGGCACTGGTCGAATCAGTATCCCTATAGCTTCCCAAGGTATTGATGTGGTAGGGATTGATGTATCTCCTAAGATGATTGAACTCGCCAATAGTAAAGCCGCTAAACTCGGATTATCTACTACGTGTATATTTCAGACTGGAGATATACTTGATTTAGAACTTGCTGAACGTTTCGCGCTAATAATTTTACCTTATCGTTCTTTCCAAAGCGTTCTTAATCCTGTGGATCAAAAGAAAGCTTTAAACAATATCCGCAAACATCTGATTGCTGATGGTTTACTTGTAATGGATACCTTCAACCCTGATATCGAACAATTAGCCGATAAGCATAGCGTCGACACCCCGATCCATCTGATGGACGTAAGTCGCAAAGAAGGGGGCACTATAGTTGTCTGGGGTATGAATGAATGGGATCAACTCACGCAAATCAATGATATCAGGCTAATTATTGAGTACCTCGATGAAGAGGGAGTAGTTAATAAAAGAATTTATAGGGATTATCCCCAACGATATTCTTTCCAATATGAAATGGAACATTTATTTGCTTTATCTGGGCTATCCATCCTTGAGGTATATGGTGATTTTGACTTGGGACCTGTAACAAATGATTCAGATGACTTAATCTGGGTCGCTAAGTCAACTTAGCTTTCAATACCAAATACGGTCCTTCCAGCCCTAGGTTCAAAAAAGGAATCTTGCGATACAAACCCCATATTGCGGTCACTGGTAAAAGCTAATTTGATAGCCCACAGGGATAGAGTTTGTATCCCTTGCTTATTTTCTATTTCGCTCATTGAAAAATACCCGGCATCAATTGTTTCTTCGCCATCGAAACGAGGTTCTCCTGATAAATGTTTCAACCTAAATACCACATATAAGTTCGGAGATGACAAGCCATTTAGATTAGCTGAATGCCGAAATCCAATAACTTTCTCGACATTAGCCTTAATTCCAGCTTCTTCAAATACTTCTCGCTCAACTGCTGATGCTATCTCTTCATCGTCCTCCACATATCCACCTGGTATTTGCCAATTACCACGTCCAGGTTCAAGTCCTCGTTGAATCAATAATGCTCGTCCTTCATGTATTACTACTGCACCACATCCAATCGAGACATCCGTGAAATGAAAGTATCCACACCCAGGTGAGTCACATGCAGGACGCTGCTTACCGCCTTCGTATTTGTTTGAAAGTAATGATCCGCAACGAGGGCAATAAATTGGAAGGCTCATGCTGCCTCAGAAAAAAGAATTGGTGGACCTGGGGGGATTCGAACCCCCGACCTCCTCAATGCCATTGAGGCGCGCTCCCAGCTGCGCCACAGGCCCACACATGTCGAGGATAGCATTGTGCTATACATACGAACAACTAAAACGAGTTTTTCTACAGATCAGGCCTCTGCAAATGCCAATCTGTTCGATTTTGAAATTCCAAGCCAAATTGAAATAACAAATTTTCTGCAAACGGTTGTCCAGCAATTTGAATACTTACAGGCATTCCATCTCCAGTGAAACCACAAGGTATCGCCATCGCAGGTACACCAGACAAATTAAATGGGCTCCTATGGGACCTAAGCCCAAAAAATTGACTAATGACTGCTTCCTTCGAAGTAAGATTGGTCTCATTTGCTATTAATGGAGCCCCCCCAGCTTGAGCAGGAGTAACAATCACGTCAAACTGATGTAATGCCGACATGACATCTCTTCGCATTAACATTCTGAATCTACTTAGCTTCGTATACATGGCCCCAGAGATTAAACTAGCAGCCATGAGCCTTCTTCTCGTCGCAAAATCATAATCATTTGGCTGCTCCCGCAACCAATGCCTATGAGTATGAGCAGCTTCTACATCCGATAAGGTATTCGCAATCAAACCTCCCTGTTCAAATAGGGGCAACGATGCATCCTCTACCAATGCCCCTGCATCTCTAAATACGTCCATAGCAGTATTAAATGCATCGATCACATGTTCACTAGCCATACCGTTATCTAGGCTTTCACGCACAATTCCAATTCGAAGTCCTTTTAATCCCAACGTATGATCAAAAGGGAGAACGGTTCTTTTTGAGGTATAAATATCCTTCGGATCATTACCAGCAATCGCATAATGGAAAATTGCAGCGTCCTTTACTGTTTTGGTCATCGGTCCAATAGTGTCCATAAACCAAGCCATAGGGAAAGCACCATAGCGGCTTACGGCACCCCAAGTTGGGCGCAGGCCTACAATCCCACACCATGCAGCTGGGCCACGAATAGATCCTGCAGTATCTCCCCCCAGTGCTGCCGAACATAATGACGCGGCAACTGCAACAGCGGACCCGCTACTTGACTGACCAGCTTGGCGAGTTATATCCCAAGGATTTTTCGGAACTCCAAAAGGATGCTGGATATTTCCTCCGAGTGCATACTCACTTAAATTTAATTTCCCTAGGAAAATAGCCCCTGCATCTCTTAGGCGTGCAACTACGGTCGCATCCTCGGTAGAGATCTTGTCGTAAATGTTACCCCCAAGTGTCGTTCGCATTCCTTTGACGTGGAACTGATCCTTAACTGCTACAGGCAAACCGTGAATGGGACTTCTAATTAATCCATGGCTAAGTTCTTTTTCCGCAATACGAGCCGCGTTCATTGCACCTTCATAATCGACAGTAATATAGGCATTCAAGTGCGAATATTTTTCTATCCGAGCCAAGTAAGCCTGTGTGATCTCAACAGGAGAAAGATCGCCCTTTGTGATCATTGAAGACAAATCCATAGCCGATTGAAGTGTTAATTCATCGAGGCTCATCGTTTTCCTCCGTCAACCAAAATACAAAAGCAGGCTCCATTAAATCTGCATCCGGATCCTCTAATCCGCTAATTGCTTGGTTTATAGCATTGACTCGATTGGTAATCTCATCCAAATCAATTGCATCCATAGGATGAAGATCTAGTGCTTGTAGCTGAGAGAGTATTTCTTCATGGGTTAAGTCGCGCATGGCACCTCCAATGGTAGTTCCTCTTATTTTGAATTGATAGCAGTACCTTGTTATGTTTGGTATGGTATTCGTCTAGGGAGGGATCGCATAGTGGCCTAGTGCGCCCGCCTGCTAAGCGGGTTGGGGGTGATGAGCTCCCTCGCGGGTTCGAATCCCGCTCCCTCCGCCAGTAAAATCAAAAGCGTATAAGTAAAGCGATGAGAACATATGACTAGTTACCATATTTGGACCGTTGGTTGCCAAATGAACAAGGCAGATTCTGAGCGCATGGGCGCTGGGCTAGAGCAACTTGGTCTCCAATGGTCACAAGATCCAAAAGATGCAGATGTCATTGTCCTTAATAGTTGCGTTGTACGGCAACAAGCAGAAGAACGGGTTGTTGGAATGCTAACTTCTTTGAAGCCTTGGAAACAACGATTCCCCGATAAAACTCTTGCGCTCATGGGTTGTATGGTTGGTCCCAAAAAAGATGATCTCTTAAAACGATACCCCTACGTTGATCTCTTTATGCAACCGCAGCAATTTGAACCTTTAATTGAGCTAGTAGGGGATAAAGTTGGAGTAGATCCTGATGGCTGCGTTGGTCCCTTCGTTCCAGGAAGCCCTTCAGTGACTACGCATGTCCCAATAATTCATGGATGCGACAAATTCTGCACATTCTGCATCATCCCTTATCGCAGAGGCCGAGAAATATCCAGAAGCACCAATGAATTAGTGCAAGAATGCAAAATGCTTGTTGCACGTGGAGTGAAAGAGGTGACTCTTTTAGGACAAAATGTGGATTCTTATGGGCACGACTTTGAGGAACCATCCGATTTAGCCAATCTGCTGCAATCAATACACGATGATGTCCCAGAATTGTCTCGAATCCGCTTTCTCACTTCACATCCTAACGATATGAGCGACAAAATTATTGATGCAGTAGCCCGATTACCTCATGTTATGGAAAATATTAATCTTCCATTCCAAGCAGGGAACGATGAAGTACTACGTAACATGAAAAGAGGATATACAAACGCTCAATACAGAGAATTAATCTCCAAAGTAAGGTCAACTGTACCGGAAGTCGCGATAGTTACTGATTTAATAGTTGGTTTCCCCGGGGAAACTGAAGAGCAATTCGAAGATTCCGTACAACTAATACAAGATTTGCGTTTCGATAAAGTACATGTTGCTATGTACTCCACGCGACCAAACACGTTCGCCCAAAGAAAAATGGTTGACGATGTAACGCAAGAAGAAAAGCACCGACGATTGAAAGTAATCGAAGCAACTCAAGAAACAATCCTAAGCGAGATAAATGCATCCTATTTTGGTTCTGTCGAGGAAATTTTGGTTGACGGCCACAACAAAGGTAGGTGGCAAGGAAGAACCAGGACGGACAAATTAGTTTTCTTTGAAAGTGAAGATGCCAAGCTAGGTCAACTACGCAAAGTAAGAATCACTAAAACCACGCCATGGTCATTGAGCGGCTCATTACTCACCGCAAATCCCTAATTGTGTAATATTTCACAATAATGATTGCACATACAGTACAATCATTTCATGCTTCATTTATGGCACGGTACAATTCAGCTTATAAACATGGCGTTATCAGAAGATGAAGTAGCGTACGATCCCACCTCTTCTTTAATGCCGGATGATCTAATGAGCGAAGCTCTTTTAATGGCTAAATCTAATGGAGTGCTAGCCGGCTTAGAAGTTGCACTTCAAGTGTTCCGTCAAGTAGACCCCACTCTTGAATTCGATACTTACTTAAAGGATGGTTCGCTACTGACTAAAGGCACTTATATTGCTTCGATAAGAGGCAAAATGCAAAGCATTTTACGTGCAGAGCGCACTGCTTTAAATTTCATTCAACGTATGAGTGGAATAGCTACAGCAACAAATGAATTTGTTACTAAAGTCCAAGGTCTTAACGCGCAAGTTATTGATACTAGGAAAACAGTACCGGGCTGGAGGCTCTTAGATAAATATTCAGTACGCATGGGTGGTGGGCACAATCACCGAATGAGTACGGGTGACGGCATACTTATAAAAGATAATCATATCGCTGCGATGGCTACACGTGGCGAAGCTATGACTCAGTTGATTCAACGAGCGAAAGTAGATGCAGCGCATACTATTCGAATAGAAGTAGAGTGCGATACTCTAGAACAAGTCAAGGAAGCAGTTGAAGCAGGCGCTGATATCATATTGTTCGACAACATGACAGCTGAGCAAATGCACGAAGCTGTAGAAATCTGCAAAGGTAAAGCTCTGACCGAGGCATCAGGCGGAATAACTATCGATAATGTCCGAGAAGTAGCCGAAACAGGTGTAGACCTACTCTCTACTGGATCGATCACGCATTCAGTTAAAGCCCTAGATATTAGCCTTGAAGTCCGACCTCAATAGTTCGAGCTTCATGTTAACTAGCTGTTCTTAGCAACCGGAAAATTTCATCTAGATTAATCTCTGCAAGTGAATTGACCAGGATATCTGCGTGGCTTATATCCATGCTTTTTGTCACAGGGTTAGGAACGGCAATGCATCGAATGCCTGCAGCCTGAGCAGCTTTCACTCCATTAGGTGAATCTTCAATAGCAAACACTTGGTTAGGAGGAACGTCCAATTTCGAAACTGCAAGCAGGTATAAAGCAGGGTCCGGCTTAGATAATTCCACGTCCTCACGAGTACACATCACACTAAAGTATTTTGATAACCCTAGACGATCCAAATGACCTTTAACCCAAGGAAATGTAGAACTGGATGCTATACCCAATTGCAGTCCAAATTCTGACGCTTCCACGATAAGATCCACTACTCCCTCCCTAGCTGGCAACTTACCAGTATCATTATGGTGATGATTTCGGGCTCGCTCTCTAATCATTTCTCGGTTAACCTTGCGGCCAAGTTGAAGTTCAAGGTAATCAAAAAGAACATCTCGATGGCCCGTGCCACCAATTACGTTGGCCCAGACTTTAAGTGTTAATTCGAGACCAAATTCAGCAAAAATTGCAGAATAGGATTCAAAAATGGGCTCCTCGGTCTCTACAATTAATCCATCGAAATCAAAAACTATTGCCTTGAAGGGGATATCCATAGGAAACATATGTAAGCCATTTTCTTCCAATGGTCAAGGCTATTTTTATTATTAAGGAGTTATATTTCTCTATGTCTAAAAATTTATCACTTGAAGAATTCGCTGCTTGGGCACGTTCTGTGGGGCTAAATGTCTCAACTGAACACCTTGCAATTCTTATGCCTGAAGTAGAACTAATGCTGCAAAGGATAGAAGCGTTACAGCAAATTGATGTAACGGAAATACCCATCGAGCATGCCATAGGGGGGGTGTAATGAACTCCATCATCGAAGCCTCAAGCTCGGAAATCGCAAATGGCATCGTAAAAAAGGCATTTTCCTCTGAGGAAGTTGTTAGTGCATTTATCACACATGCTGACGAGTATGAATCCTCTATAGGTGCTTTCATAACTCGCACGACGGAGCAAGCCATTGAAGAAGCAAGAAAAGCAGATTCTTTACTTGCATCTGGTAAATCTCTCGGCCCATTGCACGGCGTTCCATTTGGGATTAAAGATATTTTTTGGGAAAAAAATTCTATCACCACGTCAGGTAGTGCACTTGATGCTGCATTTGTACCAAAAGAAGATGCAACGTCAGTGAGGCTTATCAAACAGTCTGGAGGTGTAGTACTAGGCAAAACAAATACTGTAGAACTTGCCTTCGATCCTACAGGACGCAATGCAACATATGGCATGCCCAACAATCCTTGGAAAATTGATCGTATGCCTGGCGGTTCGTCAAGCGGGACAGGTGCTGGTATTGCAGCAGGATTTTTCCCCATGGGATTGGGTTCAGACACTGGTGGTTCTATTCGTATTCCATCATCGCTATGCGGCATTTCAGGAATCAAGCCCACTTTTGGGTTAATTAGCCGCTTTGGAATCACTCCGCTATCCCACTCCCTAGATACTGCTGGGCCAATGGCTCGTACCGTAGAAGACCTAGCAATATGCTTGAATGTTTTGGCTCAGCATGACCCCAAAGACCCGTTCTCAAGGCCACATACCACTGTTGACTACACCAGTTCGCTGCACAACGGAGTAAAAGGATTCAAAATTGGAGTGCCCAAGGAATATGTTTGGGATCCGATTGATCCAGAAACTGCTTCGTCTGTTTCAACGGCTATAAAAGTTTTAGAAGATTTGGGTGCTGAAATAGTCGAAGTTTCGATTCCAGAACTAGATTGGACGCCGTTGATTGCAGTGAGTATCACTACGGCCGAAGCTGCCATGGCACATCGTAATCGAGTAATTGAGCATGGCAGTGAAATGGATCAATCAGTCCGCAGGCGATTTGAATCCGGAATGTTCATTTCTGCAACTACATATGCACATGCACAGCGAGCGCGACTTAAATACGCAAGTGCATTAGCGAAAATATACGAAAAAGTCGATATCCTTGCTATGCCAACCGTCGCAGCACCTGCCCCAGTACAGCAAGCTGAAGTATTAACGTTAGGCAATTCAAATATAGCAGTACGAGATGCTTTTTTACGACTCACAAGAATATTCAACCTGAGTCGTACCCCTGCGATTTCGATACCCTGCGGCTTTTCTGCTGAAGGTCTACCCATTGGACTTATGCTAGGAAGCGCAGCCTTCGAAGATAGTAAAGCTTTACAAGCAGGCCAAGCTTACCAGAGTGTCACTAAATGGCATCGACAGATGCCTAAAATTCAACAGGCTCAGTAATGGACGTGAATAATGACAAAAAATCTAGATGAATTGATAAATGAAGTGGCGCTTGCAAGTAGGATGCTCTATGAAATGGGACTTGCAGACGCATCCACCATTGAAAGAGGACATGTCAGCCTACGATTACCGGAAAATCCTGACCAGTTTATTATAAAAGCCCTCGGCCCTTCACTCTCCCAAACATACCCCGGTCATATGGTTATCGTAAATGTTGATGGTTACAAAGTTGGTGGCCCAAAAGAAAATAATCTGCCTAATGAAGTAAAAATGCACTCATGCCTACTTCGTGATCGCCCGGAAATAAATTCAATCGTTCACGTTCATCCCAGATACACTGTTCTAATGAGTGTTCTAGAGGCGCAGTTACAAGCAATGTGCATTGAAGGAATGCCACTGTTCAGCAAACCAATTCCAATGTTTGAGAGTCCACGACTAATCATTAATGAAAAGGATGGACTCGAAGTATCGCAAATCATGGGTGAGCATAGCGCGATTCTATTGCAAGGGCACGGAGCTGCAACTGCTGGCGCTGATATGGAAGACGCCATGGTAAATATGCTACATCTGGAAGAGCAAGCCCGAATGAATTACTTAGCATACTGTGCAGTAGGTTCTAACCATCAATCTTTGACTAAAGATCAGCAAATGGATTTTGTAGCGAATATGCGCACTATGGCCGAAGCTGAGCATTTAAACCCAGAATTGGCTGCAACGCCGCGTAAGCCTGGTGGCATATGGAAGCATTACGCAGCAAAAGCTAGCCTTAAGACTTAAGACTAGGCACTAAGGATTTAAAGTATTCATAAGCATGTGAAGCGCGTTTAGACCAATCAGGACCAAAACGAGCTACGTATTCCTCAGTTAGAGGAGTCGGATTGCCTACAATTGCTGCAATTACTTGAATCATGGCAGCGCGCTCTAAGTAAATAGTATTTGAAACAGATTCGTCCATAGACCCTCCTACCACTACAACACCATGGCCGCGCAAAAGAGCTGCTCCTCGATCACCTAAAGTTTGAGCTACTTGCTGACCAAGCTCAGTAGTCGTAATTAAATCCGGTTTCTCAAAAATTGGTGTCTCAGGTGCAAATGGTACAGCCTGGTTATACAAAGCCTTGATAGGTACATTACCAGCTCCAATACCTGTAGCAACTAATTGATGCGTATGGACTACAGAATTTACATCTGGGCGTTCTCGCATGATTGCAGCATGTAAGGCAGTTTCCCGAGGGGGAACAGGTGCGTCAATAACTCTACCTTTTTGATCATCAGGAACCCACTGGGCATCTCCTACTGCAAGGTATTCGTCAATGTCTACCCCAACAATATCTTCCGCCTTAATCTGATTATGTGCCCTTAGAACAGGCTTGATGTACAAAGTATTGGTACCTGGGACCCTTGCGCTAATGTGGCCATGAAAATCAACTAACCCCTGATGATCCAATACATGCGAACTTTCAGCAACTTGCCTCTTCAATTCATTGATATCGTTTTCAGATGCCATAATTCCCCCGCTCATTATTATTAATTCCCTCTACGTCACGCTTAACAGGTTTTTTTGCCAATGCCAGCAGCAATGCTGCCAATGAAAAAGTAACCATAGAACTATAAAAAACCATCGTATATGAACCAGTCTGCTCGCGCAGCAGGGCCATGAAATATGGGCCTAAGGCTAACCCGACAAGTAAAGCTGTTTGTACAACTCCAGATATAGCTCCGTACGATCTCCGTCCGTAATAATTCGCAATCAAAAGCATTAAAATAGAACCCTCTCCACGTGCAGCAATACCTAAGATTGAACCATATGCAACCGCTGCAACAGGGTGTGAAACAAATTGAAACCCAAAAGCTAAAACGACTCCTAGAAGCATTGTGAAGATACCTAATATACGTTCAGAAATGTGCTCTGCCAAGAATCCCCATAAAGTATTCGCAAAGGCGCCTGATATTGCAAACATGCTAACTGCAGCTACTGCAATGCCTGGAGCTAAGCCTTGCTGCTCATAGTATTGAGGCATGTGGAAAGGAAGACCACCACCACCATAATTTGTCAAAATTATTGATGCCAAAATCAATCCCAGCGCTGGTGTTCGAATCGCTTCTTTAAAGGTCCAAGAGTCTGCTAATTCTCTTGCAGTCCGCTCTTCCGCTTCTGTGGAGGAAATTACTTTATCTCCATCAGGAAGCAATCCCATTTCTTCAGGTGTCCTGCGTAAAATTAGCGCATTTGGTACGACAAGAAGAATCAAAATTGCAATACCAAATAGTACCCATACCCAACGCCACGTAAGACCTGCATCAATTATCAATAATGCTGCTGGAGCCAATGCAAAGGTTCCTACGGGATGGGCGGTTCCTGTAAGCCCAATGGCTCTGCCTCGCATCCTACGAAACCAATTAACAACCATAACTCTTGGTACGATTCCCGCTATCAAATTCTGCGCAATACCTCTAGAGGATGCATACCCAGCAATTAAAAAAAATACATTAGGTGAAGCAGCAATAACGAAAAAGGACAATGCCATCCAACCCGATCCCAGAGTCATAAGCACTCTGGGGCTATATCGGTCAGCTAAAAACCCTATAAATGGGGCTGTAACACCTGCTAGTATTCCTCCAGCCGTAACTGAAAACGCTATTGATGTTTTGGACCAGCCTGTCGCTTCATTTATTGGTTCTACAAGTAAACCGACAAAAACTTGGCTAGTTGGCCCCGCAAAAAAACCTGTAAGCAATATAACTGCAAGAATGTACCATCCGTAGAAAACTCGGTGCTCCCGATTATCTTGCTCTGGTAAAGCTTGCATCCGTTGCCTCTCTTTCAACTTCTGACAGAAAATCGGCATACGGTGCACGTTCTAAATGCAAGGCGTGAGTTTCAGGATCACACGCCTCGCCTACCCAAATCTCCCCATCTGAAAAATGTTCCTTTTTCCAAACAGGTACAACATGTTTAATTCGATCTACTACATAAAGGCCCGCAAGGTAAGCCTCTTGACGATGGGCCGCTCCTGTAGCAACGGCGAGGCTTACTTCCCCAATTTCTAAACGCCCAAAACGATGGTGCGCCGAAATTGCAGCCACTCCAAATTTGATGACGGTTTCATGTAATATGCTGCCAATCACTTTCAAAGCCATTCGCTGGTCAGCTTCGTATTCTAAAAACTGTACCTGCCTACCATTAGTATTATCTCGAGTGGTACCTTCAAATGTCACAATGGCTCCGTTGTAACTCCGGCGTACAGAATCTGTCAGTACCCCCAGATTTACCGGTTCGACTCCTACTTTTACGTCAATACCACCGCTTACAGGTGGGTACAAAGCAATATCATCGGCATCATTCAGTGGATATGAGTAATTAGCAAATTCTTCGTTTACAGC
>CEQP01035240.1_pt1 | contig 13314 bp, 12 predicted proteins | sample 356291 | NCBI WGS metagenome assembly CEQP01 (sample SAMEA2621221, study PRJEB7988) | marine metagenome | isolation source: saline water (ENVO:00002010), including | reverse complement strand
GTCCGCTCTGATGCGCATGCCATCCTTAGTATGGCGGCACCTATCGCCGATGCTCCTAGTATCGAAGAACTGAAGTCCTATGCTGAAAGAACTAGGAAGATACCGCCCCGTGTCCCGGTTCATGGAAGGAGACTGAGTTGGGCAGCATCAGTAATCCTAGCGATTGGCGTGGGTTGGGTGATGCGAGCTGATGACACGGGCTTTGTTTCGGAATCGGTGATCTTGGCGCCGATAGCTATTACAGAGTCAGGAAATCCTATGGTTGAGACAGATGGGCTCAACGAAAGAAACTTGGGCGGCGTCTATGGCCCCTCGGTCCTAGCGGATGCATCGAGTCAGGGACAGGAGCACAGCGTGATTGATCCAGCCTGGGAAGAAGGTGAGGTCGAGATCCCCAGATCTGGCGTTACAGATGTGGAGAGGGAGAGGTCTAGGCTGGTTGTCAGGGCAGAGAGTGGCAACGCTGTGGAGCTTATTAATATCGAGACCCCGATGGACCTTATCCCCGACATCGAACCTCTTTTGGTGGCACACCGCCGGATCGTTCCCTCCCGGGGAATCGCTCAGTGGGATCCACTCGAGACTTTGGTGGAGCTGGAAGTCGAAGCAAAATCTGAGGGGCTTATGGACCGACCCCGTAGCGTTTCTGGTCCCACATTAGTCAGCCAGTTTTCTCTGGGCCGTGGGAGCGTGCGGGTTGTACCTGAGGACGACGGTCGGTTTAAAGACGAGCCTCTGCAGTCAGTGCCGGGATTCGAGGTGACTCGTACCGAGAACGTTGGCGGTGGCAGAGAATTCATCGGCACAATCACGACGCAGCGTTTAGAGGGTGACTATTCGATTCAGGTCATCCTACTCGAGCGAGGGGTCGGACTCGATGTACTACCGTCGCTGGGTACGAGCCTTAACGAGGTGAGGGTTAAGGCAGAAACGGGTTGGGTAATTCTGCGAGGTCCCCGTTCAGGTCAAGAACTGGAGACTCTCTTGATGAGGCTTTTCCCCGGCTAGAAGACTCACGAGCTCAAGTCCTAGATCAGTGTGTCTTGATTTCGTGCGCATTAGCTAGATGAGAGCTAAAGTCACATCATCATGTGGCAGTTTGGCCCGGTTCATGCTCAAGTTTCATTGTCTGGTGTCTCCGACCGGGGTGCTGCATACTTCGAGTCGAAAATTATCTCCCGGGGTCGAACTTAGCTTCATGCGGCGCTCTCTTCTCATCTTCATGTTTCTAGTGGCTTCGGTCACACCTGTTACGGGTCAAGAGTCTACGGCCGCGAAAGCAGATTACTTGAGTGCCGTTGCGAGCTTCTTCAGTCTGCCCTCTAACGAAGTGTCAATTCTTAGCGAGTGGGAGATACCAGCTGATGAAATTCCAGTTGTCCTCTTCGTGGCTCGGCGAAGTGGAGTGTCCCCCGAAGCTTTGGTGGCTTTGCGCCAAGCTGGCAGGAGTTGGTCAGAGCTGACAGCACGGTATGGAGTTGGTTCGTCTGCTCTGCACGTCCCCGTGCCAGACGATGCTCACGCAGGAGCACTCGAGCGTGTCTATAATGGATACCGGAGTACACCAGTCGCACGCTGGGGTAATATCCGATTGTCTCACGACGAAGTGGTAGACATGGTGAACGTCCGTTTGATTTCGCAGTCTCTCGGACTGCCTGCCGCAAGAGTTATTGGGGAGACAGAGACTGGCACCTCTCACGTTGACTTGTACGCGCGGCTCAGGGGCTGACGACGACGATTATGCCGAGAGCAGAGTTCGTCCCACTCGAGACCTTTCGTGAACTCCCGCTGGAGGAAATGAGAGTCGCCGCGCGTGAGTTTCTCGAGACCATGCGTAGGCGTCGCACAGTTAGGGAGTTTTCGGATCGAGCTGTGCCCCGAGATGTAATAGAGGATTGTTTGCTCGCGGCGGGTACGGCCCCTAATGGAGCGAATCGTCAGCCATGGCGTTTTGTGGTGGTGGGGGATCCAGAGACTAAGGCTAAGATCCGAAGCGAAGCGGAAGTGGAGGAGCTCGCTTTCTACAGGGGTGGTAAGGCGTCGGAAGAATGGTTGGAGGCCCTGGAGCATTTAGGTACGGATGAGCACAAGCCGTTCCTTGAAGAAGCTCCATGGTTGATTGTCATCTTCGCCGAAAGTTACGAATTGATGGAGGACGGTTCGAAGACCAAGAACTACTACGTAAACGAATCTGTCGGCATCGCCACTGGTATGCTCATTACTGCCTTACACCATGCGGGACTCGTGACGCTTACACACACACCTTCTCCGATGAATTTCCTCAATGGGTTATTGGGACGCTCGGATAATGAACGTCCATTTCTGATTCTGGTTGTGGGTTATCCGGACGAGGACGCTACCGTACCTGATATCACGAAGAAGCCGATCGAGGACATCGCGGTCTTTATTGAGTAGTGCTTCGACCTAAAACGATAATGTTGACCGTATACGAAAAACCGACCTGAACGACCTGCAAGAAGCTCGTGCAGCTTCTCAAAGAAGAGGGCTTGGATTTCGAACGTGTGAACTACTTTGTCGACCCGCTCGATGAGATCACATTGCGCGAAATACTGAGTAAGGCAGGGTTGTCACCTCGAGATATGCTCCGCACGCGTGACCGCGTGTATAGTGAGCTGAACTTGGACTCTGACGATGTCAGCGATGACGTACTCTTGGCCGCCTTGGTCGAGCATCCGAGCCTGCTTCAGCGACCGATTATTGTTAGGGGCGACTCTGCCGTGCTTGGTAGGCCGATCGAGAACGTAAGAGCACTGTTCTAAATCTCAGGTGGTCGTTCGCATGAGAGCTGCATGGGTCCGCGGACCTTAGCCGGTCACTTCGTCAAACGCGTCCCGTATCCGGCCTAAGCCCTCGAGTAGCTCATCCTCTGGGTTTCCGAAGCCGAGCCTGATGAAGTGGTCCATCCCGAAGTGGTCACCAGGTACGACGAGAAGCGACTTGTCCACGCGAAGCCTTTCTGCGAATTCGCTAGAGTTGACTGGTGCATCGTAGTGAGTGTAGCAGATCGCCCCTGCATCCGGTCGACGGTAGCGGAAGCGTCCTCCTTGGGCTGACATCCAGTCTTCGAGGACGCCCAGATTCTTGCGGACGATGCTGCGGGTCCTCTCGCCGATACGCTCCCTGGTCCCGGGTTCGAGAGCGACACATGCAAGCTGATCTGAGAGAGACGCCGGAGCGATCGTTGTGTAGTCAGTCCGACCCCACAATTCCTCCATCAGATTTTCAGGGCCCATAATCCACCCAAGCCGAAGCCCAGGAAGACCATAGGCTTTGGATAGCGAGTTGGTGATCAGCACGCGGTCGTGGCTTCCCCAGAACGATGGAGTGCGCTCATCACCACTTTCGGCTCCGGCGTACACCTCATCTGCGAGGATCCAGGCCCCGTATCGGTCAGTCATATCTGCGATGGCATCCATCGATGCCTGGGTCAACGATGCGCCGGTGGGGTTGTTCGGGTTGGTGATTAAAACGAAGGAGGATCCGTCGGCGAGACTTGCTTCCAGTGCGTCGAGATCCGGTTGCCATCCTTCTTCTTCCCGGAGATTCACCCCAGTCAGGCGGCTGTCGAATGATTCGAGCAGACCGGGGACTTGGCCGTATGTAGGCAGAATAATGGTGGCCTTGGCGTCCCCCTCGAATAAATGCCAGAAGCAAGTGAAGTTCGCTTCAGCCCCACCCGTGGTTACGAGCACGGATCTGTCACTCGCTCCATCGTACTGCTCTGCTATGAGCTCCCGCAGCTCGTCCGAACCATTTGACTGCCCGTATCCGAGTAGGGTCGAACCTACATCAATGTCTTTGCCTGAGATCTCTATGAGCTCTTTGGTGGTTAGCGGATGCACTCCGCTCTCCGAAAGATTGATCTCTACCCGGTGCTCATAGGTGGATTGCCACCGTTCCATACGGAAGGGTGAATAGCGCACGATTGACTCCTGATCTTTGGCGAACTTGAAGGGGAATTGGCCCTAATGGGCAACGGATCGTAGGTGGTCGTAAGGTCCAAGTAAATGATCCCGACAACCACAGACTACTCCCAACCGTTTTGCTCACGAGCTGCGTATGATCAAGTCGATCTTGCTTGACGATGCGGGCAGAGTAGTTCTTAGCGACCTTATACGAGTTAGTTGTGTCGTTCTTTTCTAACGAAGTCATTCCATGCGTAAGGTCCTCCTAGTCATCCTAGACGGCTGGGGTCACTCCGATTTCGAAGGCGAGCCGACTCAAGGCAATGCGGTAGAGCTCGCGAGTGTGCCAAGTTTTCGGCATCTGTACGAGACGTGTCCCCGCACGCGTCTTGCATGTTCTGGCGCGGATGTGGGGCTGCCGAATGGCCAAATGGGCAACTCTGAGGTCGGGCATCTCAACCTAGGTGCCGGCCGAGTGGTACATCAGGACATAGCGCGAATCGATCAAGCGATCGCAGAAAACGAATTTGGTTCGGCCCTGGACTTGAGCAAGCTCGTGCAGCAGGTGAGAGAAGCAGGATCGAAGATTCATGTGGTTGGTTTGGTCTCCGACGGCGGGGTACACAGCCATCTTCGCCATTTCTTAGCTCTATTCGACCTTCTTCCAAAAGATGTCCCGATCCGAGTCCACTGCGTCACCGATGGTCGGGATACATCTCCAACGGGGGGAGCCGATTACTTAGCCGAGATAGAGACTGCTTGCGCGGTAAGCGAGCACTGGTCGATAGCATCTGTGTGCGGACGTTACTGGGTCATGGATCGAGACCGACGATGGGACAGGACACGGAGGGGGTATGACTTGATCGTTTCGGGTCAAGCGGAGGCCTGGGAGGATGACCTAGGCTTCATGAAGCAGGGGTACTCGTCAGGAGTCACTGACGAGTTTGTCCTCCCAACTGGGATACGTGGTGTCGGAGAAGAGGGTGTGTCGCCCGACGACGTCGTCATCCTAATGAACTTTCGAGCAGACAGGATGCGTCAATTGGTGGCAGCGCTATCGCGTGATGACTTCGATGAATTTAAGCGCTCAAGGGAAGGCGCCGGCACGATTGTTTCTATGACCGAATATGAAGAAGGGCTGCCAGTAACAGTTGCCTTTCCGACGGATAACGTCCACAAGGGCCTGTCCGAACACTTGTCGTCACTTGGCAAACGTCAGCTGAAGGTTGCTGAGACTGAGAAGTATGCTCATGTGACGTACTTCTTTAATGGAGGAGAAGAGGCTCCGTTCATGGGGGAGGATCGTTCTCTGGTTCCGTCTCCACGGGTGGCGACCTACGATCTGCATCCGGAAATGAGTGCCCGTGGTGTGACGCGGTCGGTTATAGCGGGTCTGAAGGACAATTACGACTTCATTCTCGTGAACTATGCTAACCCTGATATGGTGGGTCATACCGGCGTGCTTCCTGCGGCGATAAAGGCAGTCGAGACGGTAGATGAGTGCTTGGCAGAGATTCTGGCGGTAGTTGATGAGCATCCGGAGTGGGTTGTCCTTGTGACCGCGGATCACGGGAACTGCGAAGTGATGATCGATTCGTCCGGAAGGGTACAGACTGCACACACGACGACTCCCGTTGACTTGATGTTTTATGATCCACTGGGTGGTGACGCGTCGCTTGCTCACGAAGGAAGGCTTGGAGATGTCGCACCGACCGTGCTGGGTCAGATGAAGATAGACCAGCCACCGGAGATGACGGGTCGTGATCTGGTTACCAGGCCGGATATTCTGGAGACTGACTGATGGACCGTAATCAGCTTCTCGAACAGGCCCTCGCCCTAGGAGAGGAGGGCGACTGGCTGGGAGCCGCCGAGCTTCTTCGGGACCACCTTGAAGACTTCGCACAGGACGCTGGAGTCCTGTGCTGGCTTGGCGTTGCCGAACAAGAACTGGGCATGGGGGGCGTTGCGTACGAGCGTTTCAAGCATGCGCTCTCGCTGGGGTCTGATGACCCGTACGTATTGGCTACAGCTGGAAATGGGATCGCTTATTTCGATGACCCAGAAGCCGAAAACACACTAAGAACAGCGGCACTTATAGCTCCTGATCTTCCTGTGACACGACTCATGTACGGGACGTATCTGGCGCGCGAAGGTTTCACAGACCAGGCTATTGAGGAGTTGACTGCCGCGAGAGAGTTGGACCCTGACGATCCGCAGATTGCGTACGAACTGGGTGTGGCGTGGGCACTCGCAGGTGATCACGATCAGGCTACGGACGCGCTTGCCGACGCGGTGCGACTTGATCCCGAAGATGGCTGGACCCGTATTGTGTTTGGGCTCGAGCTGCTTGAGGCCGATCGCTTCGAGGAAGGAGCGGGGGAACTGATATCGGGAGCCCGCATTCGAGAGGATGACGTGGACGCACAGCTGGCTGCAGCACTCGCTGCTGCAGCGATGGGTCGAGATGAGATCGCATATGAAATGCTCGAACGTGCTCGGCTCAGGGCCGCTGAGCCTGACCTAGCTGCTGTGACGACAGTAGAAGACCAACTAGAGGCTGGGCACGAGTCTTCACGTAGCATGCTGGAAGACGATCTTTCTCCTGAAATACTGCGTTCACGGTTGCGAGAGCGACCCTGAGACTAGGAACGGACTTAACGTGACACAGCTTTCGATCGATTTCGATCGCTATCAACTCGACAACGGCCTCAAGGTCGTAATCGCCCCAGATAGAACGGTTCCAGTAGTGGCGACCAACCTCTGGTATGGGGTTGGCTCGCGAAACGAACCGGAGGGGAAGACAGGTTTCGCACACCTTTTTGAGCACATGATGTTCCAAGGATCAGCAAATGTGCCAAAGAACAGGCACTTCGAGTTAATAGAACGAGTCGGTGGCACTTTGAATGCAACGACTTGGTTTGATAGGACGAATTACTTCGAAACAGTGCCATCGCACGAACTAGATTTATGTCTCTGGCTTGAATCGGATCGGATGGGTTGGATGCTTCCTGCCATGGACCAGGCTAAGCTGGATAACCAGCGTGATGTTGTGATGAATGAGAAGCGCCAGCACTACGACAACCAGCCTTACGGAGACTGGAGTGAGCGACTGCAGCGTCTCGTCTTCCCGAAAGACCATCCATATCACCACACCGTCATCGGATCGATGGAGGACATTGAAGCTGCCACCCTAGATGATGTCGCCTCTTTCTTCGAGACGTTTTACATCCCGAATAATGCTGTACTAACGGTGGTGGGCGATGTCGATATAGAGAGGGCGCTTGGATCCATCGAACATTACTTCGGGGATATCCCAGCGGGTCCGAAACCACCATCGCTCCCCGGTCGGACAGAACTAGAGCACGTGATTGGCGGTACAGTGCGCGATTTGGTTGTTGCCGATGTCCCTCTCCCTCGGGTCATCATGGCTTCTAGGATTCCACCATACTCTTCCGATGGCTTTGCGACGGCGGAGGTCGTTCGAGCTGTTTTGGGAATGGGACGTGCCTCGCGGCTCTACCGGCACCTTGTGAGAGAGCAACAGATTGCCAAGAGCGTTGTGACCTATGCGTATCCACTCCTGACTGGTGCGTCGATGCTTCTTATGTGGGGGACTGGGTACCCGGGGACTGATCCAGCCCTACTTGAGCAGGCGATGGCGCGTGAACTCGAAGCTTTGATCGACACCCGACAAGACGAAATCAGTCGCGCTATATCGTTGATTGAGACAGATCTGGTGCGTACGCTCGAGCGCGTAGCGGAGCGGGCAGACCTTCTTTCGATGTTCGACCTGTATTTCGGTGACCCGGGGCGATTGAATCAAGAGTTGGATCGACTCCGGTCAGTAACACTTGATGATGTCCGTGCTTTTGTCACCAAGCAGCTCGGGCCGGATAACCGTGCAGTTCTTACCTACGTACCTGAAGGCAGCAGATGAGCGCGCTCGACAGGTCTTTGCGACCAACTAGTGGCGAGTTACGGGATTTTTCGTTCCCTCAAGTAAATAGGGTACGCCTTCCTAACGGACTCGATGTGCGCGTGGCTCAGTTGAGTCGGCTCCCGATAGTGAACGTAAGCCTTTTCATACGTGCTAGTGAGGGTGCGCTTGGAGAAGAGCACGCCGGATTAGCTGTGCTCACAGCAGATGCGTTAGAGGGTGGTACGACGAGGCGCAGTGGCTCGGAGTTGGCGGAGTCACTCGAAGGTATTGGGGCTCGTTTGTCGGCCAGCGCCGGATGGGAGGGTACGACCGTTGGGATTTCATGTATGGCAGATCGACTACCCGAGGCGTTTGCTATTATGGCGGAGGCCATTAGAGAACCGGCATTTCCGGAGGAAGAGGTGCGGCGCTCTCTAGATCAGCAACTTGCGACAATCCGTCAGAGAGAGATGGATCCGGGGGCTTTGGCCACGGAATACGCGAGGCGTTCTTATTTCTCCGCTGATGTTCCTTACGCTAGAGCAGTGGACGGGTCCGTTGAATCGATCAGCGCGATATCTCGTGATACAGTGCGCGGATATGCAGATGCCAACTATCGGCCGGATGGTGGCGGGTTAGTAGTGGTTGGGGATGTTGGGTTCGACGAGGTTGCCGACATGGTCAGGACTCATTTCGGTGACTGGGAGGGGACTCCGGAGCAGATTGCGGACTTTACGGTTCAGCCGGCCTCGCTGAAGCGCCGTGTAATACTCGTCCACCGGGCGGGTGCGGTTCAGAGCGAAGTCAGGATCGGACATGTGGGCGCAGCTCGCTCGACACCCGATTACTACGCGCTTTCGATGGCCAACATGGTGCTCGGTGGGATGTTTACGAGCAGGTTGAACCTCAATCTTCGAGAAAGAAACGGGTTCACTTACGGTGTCCGGTCTCGATTTACATTTCGGTCCCGACCGGGTCCTTTCCAAATCTCTACGTCTGTTGGAAACGACGTGACCGACGCAGCCATCCGGGAAGCTATGATTGAGTTGATAGGTATGGCTGATAAGGGACCTACGCCAGACGAAGTCGCCGCGGCTAGGGATTATGCCGCAGGCGTATTTGGGCTTCAGCTTGAGACATCAGGACAGGTGGCAACCCGAATAAACCAACTCCTTATCTATGGGCTAGATGAGGATCATTACGATCGGTATCGGGATGACGTTAGGGCTGTGAATTCAGAGGCGGCGGCCATCGCAGCCGCAGAGCACATGAGACCCAGCCAAGCTCAGATCGTGGTTGTGGGTGATGCCGATGCCGTGGCGAAGCCGCTGGAAGAGCTGGACCTGGCCAGTGTAGAGATTGTTGCCGTCGATTGATCGGTCTCTATCTCTCCCATGGTGGAATCAGTTAAGCGCGAGCCCTGATGCTCGCGACCACCGTGACTGGAAGTGTCTGCAGCGGTTTGACGAAGTCACGTTAAGCTGTATTCAGTAGTCAGTACGTTCAGTGTTAATCGCCTCGTGAAGAACTGTCCTACTTTCGCCCTCTGGCAGTGTCACAATAATAGGACGACTGGTATTTAAAGCCCAGCGCTACTGGGTATTCGTAGCTTGGCACGCAGTATGCACTGTAAGTGGCCTGTATCGGGAGGGCGCGCGATAGGAAAGCGGACTGCCACCGCGAGGAGGTGGAGATTGGTTATGGGACGACAGAAGAGAGAAACCGATTTGCAGATCTTACCGAGTGAGGCTCGGGAGCATCGGCGAATGCTCGGTGAGATGACTGACTCGGAGGTGGTCCAAGCTTCTCTCGATGGTGACGCTCGTGCCTTCGGAGAACTCGTCCGCCGGTATGACAAAAGACTACTCAACTTCGTCTATCGAACGATCGGGGATCGAGATCGCGGTCAGGACTTAGTTCAGGAGACCTTTGTTCGGGTCTATAGGCACCTTCATCGCTTCGATCAGACTAAGAAGTTCTCAACCTGGATCTACACAATCGCTAGCAACCTCGCGAAGAACGAGCTTCGGAATCGGTCTCGCAATCCTCTCGTGCTGTTCCAGACACTCAAGAAGAACTGGGATGCCGACAACCGACCACTCGAATGGGAGGACACTCAGTACAAACCAGACGATCTGTTCAGAAAGAGGCACCTACGTGCCAAGGTTGAACAGGCTGTTAAGCAGCTACCCGAGCATCACCGCGTCGTTTTCGTTCTTCGAGAGATGGAAGGAAAAACCTACGAGGAGATAGCGGACATCACTGGCTGTAATCTGGGTACCGTAAAGAGTCGGCTGAACCGAGCGCGGAACAACTTCGCGCACATCATTGCGCCGATGATTGAATGACTCGAGTAGTTTTTGGTAGCGAGGTACGTCAAGGCTGAGGGGAAAGCACCGATTCCCTGAAAAATTCATAGGGACTCGTGCGGAACTGGGGAACCCGGCGACAGCGCGTCAGTATCATCTGAGCGTGGTTCCCAGGCCGATAGAGTCTGGGCCTAGATCGGCGAGCTGTCGCGAATGAATTGTACCGACGTCGTAGAGTGTTTCACCGACTACCTCGATGGCGCATCAGCGCCAAGCGAGGAGATAGCGATAGAAGAGCATTTGCAGCAGTGCCCTGAATGTTCACGATACAGGGACGTACTCGTTCACGGTGCTGAGCTGCTCAGGGATCTGCCGGAACCCGAACTGAAAGATGACTTTACGCCGAGGCTTGAGCATCGGCTCTTTCACGTAGATGACGACCGGGCCATTGCGGCCCATTCCGGTTCCCGTACTCAGGCGATGACTGTTTTAGGGATTGCGCTGCTGCTGACAGGGGTCGCGTGGTCACCGACTCTGTTTTTGCGCGTACCTGCGGTCGAACTCCCAGTCATTGTCGTGGACGAGCCTCCTCTTCACGGAGCAGGATACCCGTCCTATACGATGCCGATCGATGTTCTAGATTCAAATCCGTCGGACCAGGTAGCCCGTCTTGAAGAAAATCTATGGGTGAATCAACTGATCTACGATTATTCACCTCTCTCAGATCGGTATGAGCGGCGTCCGCGGGTACGTCGTGTCGGTCAGTTTGACCGCTGAACGCATCAGACGCAGTTCCCGCTCTAGGCAAATCACGAGGGGGCGTATTTTACCTCCATGGTGCCGATCATTTCCGTAAGGAAGAAGCCGTTCGGTCATTGATCAAAGCTCATGTGGAAGAAGCGACGCGCGATTTCAATCTGGACCTTCTAAGAGGGAGTGAGGTCAACACAGAGACGTTAGCTTCGGTAATTGCGACGCCGCCTATGATGGCTGAATGGCGAGTCGTGGTGCTTCGCGAGGTAGAGGGTCTCGCGTCCTCTAAGCACGCCCGAGATGAGTTAGTTCGGATAGCGCAGGATCCTCCTCCGGGGCTCGCATTGATCATGAGTTGCACAGTCCCGGTGGGCTCGAAGGCCAAGTTCTATGCTTCTTTAGCCAAGGTCTCGCAGTCTACTGAATTCAAAGCGATCACTGACGCTGATGTCCCTGGTTGGATCATGGACCGGGCGGAGGCTGAGCATCAAGTCGAGTTTAGTGCCGATGCGGCCCGGGCACTTGGTGTCGCGATTGGCAACAACTTGGGTGTCCTCTCCCAAGAACTCACGAAACTCGCTGATTTTGTGGGTGACCGACGTACAGTTCAGGTTGAGGACGTAGAGGCGGCAGGAACAACGCTCCCTTCTCAGGATCGCTGGAGGTGGTTCGATCTTGTGGGAGAGAGAAAATTCGAGGAGGCTGCCAGGACTCTGCCAATTTTACTGCAGCAGGGGGAGAATGGCGTTGGTCTCGTAATTGGATTGGCGACTCACCTGCTGCGCTTAGGAATCGTGGCGGAGGAAGGACCCGGAGGGCTTGAGCATGCATTGCCGAGGCATCAGCAGTGGCTGGCCAGCAGGATTGCCAGTCAGGCATTGGAGTGGACGCAAGACGAAATCGACGAGGCGCTTGGGTCTCTCCTAGACGTAGATCGTCTCCTAAAGGCAAGTCCGCACACGGATGAGCATTTTCTAGAAGCGTGGATCCTCGGCATTCGGGTGCGAGCGGAGGTAGAATGAAAATCAGACCAGGTGTGACACAACGGACGAGTGGTGACCGGCCGATCCTGATCACACTTCTCATTGCGGTCGTGGTATTGTTGGCAAATCCTGAGCTTGTTTCGGCTCAATCCCCACTTGAGGAGGTGGAGCGTCTCACTCGGTTGGGAAGTACGGAGCAGGCTCGAGCGATACTACTTGAGTGGTGGGAAAAGGACCGTATCGAGGCATCGCGTAGGGAGAGACAACGAGGCCTGTGGCTTCGGGGGAGACTGACTGTCGATCCTAGGCAAGCCGAACTCGACTTCCAGCGGCTAGCCCTGCTATACCCGAGTGGGCAGTTCGCTCCTGACGCCGTGCTCAGGCTGGCCCAGGCTGCATGGGCTATGGGGGATGAAGATGCTGCACGCAGGCATCTGGACACCTTAGAGCGGGACTACCCTCGATCGGAGGCGTTTGAGCGAGCAAGGGAGTGGATCGCGGATGCGGGGCCACTTCCTCCGCGGGGTGACATCCCTACAACTTCCGATGGTGGGGTTCCAGAAGAGTTAGGGTCGCCAGAGGTTCAGGTCGCTCAGGAGTCGACGGTTGGGGACCCGGAAGCGGATGAGTTGAACGCTGTGGACGACGCTAGTGAGTCTGTCCATGTATCAGTGATGAATTATCAGGTCCAGCTAGGAGCTTTCGCGCACTACGATCGTGCGGTCGCTCTGTATGAAGAGGTTAGCGCGAGAGGGATAGATGTCCGCATTGTGACTGTCGATGGGAGTCAATTCACCCACGTACGTGCTGGTCGCTTTTCTGTTCGGTCAGAAGCGGTCCAGTTGCTCGAAGCATTAGCCGAGCAGGGGATAAGGGCAGCGTTGGTTAGAGACGATAGGGAAGAGAGACCAGCTGGAAGCTAGGCGTGGTCAGCCCGCTGGCATCCCTGAGTTCCACATATCAACGACTATCTTCCAAGATCCATCTGACTGCTTTTTCCATGTATGAAAGTCGCGCACAACATCTCGTCCTGGCTCCTCCCCTTCACGCTCGATCGTGATGTTACCAATAGCGAAGGTCCATCCTATATCACCGGACGCGGCAACCTCTGTCCGGATGAGTTCAAAGTCGAGAGAAACACCTGGCGTGACAATAAAGCCGAATTGGTAGTCCTGAACTCCTTCAAGGCCCTCGTCTACGATTTCTGCATTCGGTGGAATCATGATGGCCGTTTCGTCGTACATACTGATGACCGCTTCAGAGTTCTTGCTAGAGGCAGCTGCTTGATACGCCAAAGCCGCTGATCGTAAAGCCTTGATTTCTGTTTGCGCCCCTGTATTCCCGGTTGTGTCGGCTAAATCAGACTGACAACCGGATAGGGTTAGGCCGAGAGTTAGGCCGATGATAGCGGGTCTTTTGATTCC
>CEQP01164694.1_pt1 | contig 13322 bp, 10 predicted proteins | sample 356291 | NCBI WGS metagenome assembly CEQP01 (sample SAMEA2621221, study PRJEB7988) | marine metagenome | isolation source: saline water (ENVO:00002010), including | reverse complement strand
GGGCTGGGCCCGGGAACGGGTTGCGGCTGGTGAAAGGGCCCAGGGATGGTAAATGACCGAGCGTCCTAGAGCGTCCTAGAATATCCTGGGGTGTCCTGGTAAGGGCCCAGGGATGGTAAATGACCACATGATGGCCATCTTGGCCAATCGTCGAGAGGCGCTTGGACTTTCGGCCTTGGAAGTCCAAGCGGCCCGGCGTGTGAGTTTATCCAATTATGGCAACGTTGGCCGCAAAACGGCCATTTGGACCCACCATCGCCAGGAAGCGCTTGGACTTTCAGTCTTGGAAGTCCAAGCGCCTCTCGACGATTGGCCATCTTGGCCGTCCCGTCGAGTTGCTCGCCTTCCTGTCGAGTTGCTTAGCTTTCCCTCTTCTCCTTCTCCCCCCCCTTCGGTCACCTTGCATTTTTCTGGTGTACCATCATCCGACAGTACCCGGCAGGTTTTCTTGTATCGACTTGTATCGACAAACCGTTACTTTTCGGTGCAGAATGACTACGCATATCTCTTCAGACACCATCCCACCCACCAGCCCGAACACCACCCAGGTGGCGCTTGTTGATCCTGCCGATACTGTTGATCCCGTTGATTCTATCGATTCCAAAGAGGACATGCAGGCCAATCACAACGCATGGCTCAATCAGATGGAAGCTGCTTACGCGAACGCGAATCTGGAAGAGAACGAGGGCATGCAGTATGCCATATTGGCTCGACAATTCGAAAACCAAGAGGTTGTCGACGAGGGGCCAGTATATCGCCACATGCCCAGCAACGACTATGTTGAAGAAGAACGTCGTGCGGCGTGGCTCGCAGCCTCCAACCCTCCCTTGATTCAGCGTCAAAAGGCGTGTAGCAGATTGCGCTGATGCGTATTGAGCTATGCGGGTGTTTGGTGTTGGGTGAATGTTGATAAGTGTCGATTGATTGGATGATGGTGATATGTGGGTGATACGAAGTGATAAGGTAGATCACTTTCGTAAAAGGGGACAGTGTATTGAGCAGAAAGAAGGTGTGTGCTTTATGGAACAGTTTATTGTTCAAAACAAACAGCAAGAGGCGCTCTACATTGTGATGGCGACTGTCCTTGCGGCGGTAGGCGGATTTGGGTGGACATGTGTCGTGAAATCTCAATGCGACGTTCCAGGGGGTGCGTGTGAAGGAAGTGTGCTCGATTATAATCGGGGTCTTCACCAATGCTCTTTTAGGACGTCCGTACCACTGGCTGCTGATATTCTATATTCCCCGCCGACCAATGTGTCGTCTCCCTCCTCTTCTCTATCATCTTTAACACGGGGGCTGTGTGGTGCCGGTGAGCGGCTACAATGGTCGTTCATAACCAACCGCCCAACATGCCAGCTTTTGCGACCCTACCCCAATGCCTTGAACACCGAGATTCTCTCGACGTCGTCATCTTTACAAGCAAAAAGGCCAGCACACGAGCATGCGTGTGGCGCGTGGATCGGTCAAGGACTTACATTTGCAAAGGAGACGTACTTATCCTTTGGCGACGCGTCGGCAAAGAAGGCGGCTATAGAGCACGCGGAGGCTACGAACACACAAGCGAAAGCCAGAAGCTATGCATCGGGGAATATGGGAAGGTTCGAGTCGGCCTGTCAACGGGTCGCGTTGGGAGGCACTGCCGCCCTTCGCGCGGCGGCTAGGCACGCATACGAATATCTGCTTGCTGAAGCGCACATTGAGGCGGTCTCCAACGAGGACTCGGCATTACATGCCCTCGGGAAGCTTACATCGTTTTACTGTGACGGTCCTGTTGTCTTTGGGTATAGACCATATGGAACGTGGACGCTCAACAGTCTCGGCTACCAGTCTGTGGCGTCACGAGGGACGCGTTTTGAGCCGTATTCGTTGGCAATGGCGTTGCAGTTGGTCGACGAATCTGTTGCGCTGCAAGCCAATGCCGAGGACGCAAATGGATATGTCAACAACGCTTTCGACGATCAATCCGTTGATATCGACACGGTGATGAGAGCGTATCGAGCTGGTACCGGTCGCGATGCAAGCGAGGATTCTGGTGCCAACATGGTCGTGACGATGGCCGGCCTTCCCGAATTCAAAGGCTTTGTCAATCTAACGGATGTTAATCCTTCACAAGCGAAAGCGTACCTAAAGGGCGTGGCAGCAACATGCGCCTTCTCGCTGCATACACTTGCGGACGTCCACGGAGCCACCACATCATTTCTTTCGCCGTTCTCGGATGACCGGGCAAAGGCAAACTTGCATGTGCATGCGCGCAACCGCCGTCAAAAGCTACCAAACGCGACTGCACTCGGGCGGCTCGAGATCCCAGTATATACCGACAATGGGCCAGATGCACTGTTTGAGGCCACAAGCGAACACGTGCTTAACGCTTCCACCATAACACTGTCGCAGTTGCAACCGCCAATATCTTCATATGATCCACAGACGATGTGCCTGTCGTTCCGACAAATGTTGTTTCCCGATGAGATTGACGAGGCGTATTTTGATCTCGTCGTCTCGCCTTTGCTGTACGCACGCATGAACGAAACGGCGGAGACAGCACGTCAGAGCGTGTTGGATGTACTCCGTGGTCGCGCAGACGTGCGATCTGCCCTATCAAATCCTGATCTTGTTGCAGAAGGTGTGTCAAGAACTCGCATTCGTATTCCTGGTGCACCACAAGGGAGCTGGGCAGGCACAACACGACCAAAATCGACAGCGTCATTTGCGGTGACAGATGGTGTGTTAATTATGGGCCTCAAACAGGCGAGACGCATTTGGCTCGATCGGCAATCCGAGCTCGTGTATGGCCAATATGACGTCTGTGAAGGGCCAGCGATCATGAATGCGCTGTCGACCAATGCATACATTTATCCCACTTACGCGTGCTCGTACTACCTTCTTGGCATGTCGAGCCGGCCGTTTGCGGACGCCATGTATGATGACGAGAGTCTGATATCTCGTTTCGGTTACATAATCGCTCACGAGCTTGGTCATATGACCTTAAATACCGCATACGTTGAGCCTGGGATCAGCACGTTACTCCAGGACTGGCCATGTGCCACTGGCTCGACGCGTGACGAGGCGATGGCAGATGCGGTAGCGGCGCTGGCCGTGGTGAATAGCTCAAGGGTCAGCAGCTCGCGATTTTGCCTGCACGTCAGCCAAACATGGTGTGCGCGTGTACCCCTCGGCCATGGAGGGTGCATGGGCCAGAGCCACCCGCTGGCGAACGTCAGAGGCGATGCGTTGTGCGCCTTCATGGCAAGGACTGGCGTCTGAGCGCCGTGTTGGGCGCCCAACACGGCGCCATGTTGGTAGAGAGTAACCTCAAATGGCCGCCTTGGCCAGTTGTCGAGCGGAGGCGCTTGGACTTTCGGCTTTGGAAGTCCAAGCGCCTCTTGACAATGGTGAGCCCAAATGGCCATTTTGCGGCAATAGTTACCATATTTGGGTGTCTCCTTCTCGAAGCGCTTGGACTTCCCCAGAGTGCCCCAGGAAAGTCCAAGCGCCTCCACTCGACAACTGGCCAAGGCGGCCATTTGAAGTCACTTGCTACCAACATGGCGTTGTGTTGGGCGTTTAACACGGCGCCATATCAAGTATCAAGTAGCAAAAAGACGCGCACAACACTACTCACAATGGAGAGCGTTCCGATGGAAGTGGAAGATGTGCCAATCACGACAGACGCCGCAAACACCGGCGTTCGGCCTGGCGTTCGGCCTGGCGTTCGGTCTGGCGCTGTCGTGAGCAAGGCCCGTCGCCATATTGGGCTGTCGTGGGACGATCTGCCTGATGACATCCAAGACAAAATCGTCGGCTCAACAAGAGATGTAGCAGATCTTTGTCTTTGGAGGCGTATGAATAAGCGATGCGTTGTTTGTTCCTACACGCATTTCATGCCAAAAGCACTTAAGCGGGCACCTCCTCACTGTCTCGTGCAGTATGCCTCGCCACTGGCATTGTTCCTTCATGATACATCAATGGTAGCACATAATAGCATCGTCATCGACGAGAGCAGCATTCATTCTTGGGCTGACCGCTACCGTCAAGTTATAGCACAGGTGGCGCCAGATTGGTACTCGAACAGCTATCGACATTGCAGTCGACCCAATGCCGATATGAGATACCTTGCACAAACGTCTCTTCTGCGCCGCTTTCTGTACGAGATTTCGCTTGTTGCTGAAGACGCATTACACATCATGTCTCGCGAAAGACACGAGGAATTTGGGTATTTTGTCGGTCGACTGTTCGTACACATCAACAAACATGTTGGTCTTAGACAAGCTCCACTGAAGTGCTCATCAAATGAGAGTTACGAGACAATTGAAGACGTGTTCAAGAATGTGCGCAACGGCGAAAGCGGGATACGGCGCATTCGACCCGCATCTTACGCAGTCCATAAACCTGTTCGTCTACGCTTGACTAATAAAATGGGCGGTGGTGGTATTCATATCACTGCGAGACTTGTTGCGCAAAGACATATTGATGGGGATGAACTCACGATAAAGGAGATGGAGGCAGTTAGAAGCAATCATAGCATCGCAATCTCCGCTAACTGATCGACACTTCTTAAAGTAAGCAAGTCTAATCGTAAGTTCTGATGTCGGACATGGATGACAATAACGCGAAGGATAAAAAGGATGAGAAGCGCAAACGGAAGGCTAAAGAAGCACACAAGACGAATACCTTATCAACACAGCCTGCAAGCCCATCGCTGGTGGTACAAGACAAAAGAGAGTCGGATGGCGAACACGAACGTGCCACAAAAATAGCTAACGTGAGGAGGTCTGTTCCTGTTTGTATACAGGGAGATTGCATTGGAGAAATGAAAAGGATGGCAACCGGTAGCTGTGATCTTGTCTTGGCCGATCCTCCGTATGGTATAAACGTGCGTCGCGTGGGGTGGGATAAGCCCATCAACCCAAATGTGGATGCGTTTAACTTTACATATGAGTGGATTGACGAGGCTGTGCGTATTTTGAAGCCTGGGGGTACGCTGCTTTTCTTTTCGTCTCCATGCACGCTTTACTCAAGCTACGCAAATGTTCATTTGGACAAGAAACCTGACGTTGTGCACCGCCAGACGTTGAGCTGGATATATTCTCAGGGTGGGGATTGTCGACTCGAAAATATGAAGCAGTATGCAGTACGAAGCGAAGTTATTGAATGGTGGACAAAACATCAGATCACCCCAACGTTCAACGCGCATTGCGCGACCGAGCGGTACACTGAAGAGCAAAAGAAGGTGGCGTTGGCTAAGGGCGTCGGTCGAGTTACGGAAGCGTCTCTCGACAAGGGCCGACCGCCTCGCACGTGGTGCGACATTCCCCGTGAGAATTCACGGAGCACCGAAAGATCCTATTCTAGTATCAAACATCCTGCCATGAAGCCTTTGGACCTGGCGGAGCGCCTTGTTGGCGTTCACAGCAACCAGGGAGATTTGGTAGTTGTGCCGTTTGCAGGCAGTGGCACGGAGATGATAAGCGCACACAAGCTAAAACGCCGGGTCGTTGGTATCGAAATTGACCCGAATTATGTTGAGTTGATGAAGAAGCGCTTTGAGGGCCATTCCATCGAATGTGTTTTTCGAGAGAGCAGCGCGGAAAAGGAAGCGCTGGTCGAGTGAGTTTTGATAGTCTGTCCAAATGTGATAACCCACGTTTCGCGCGCTATAGAAGAAGAGTCAGCAAGAGAATACAATATTCCTGTGTGTTCAAACCGAGTAGCACCCCAAAGATGCATCGATACTTTAACAGTGACGATTGGGGATTAAAAGACTGGAGGGTGCACTGGGAACACGCGGACCGCGCTTCCGCAGCTCTTAAAAACGTGACGTTTCCGCCATCACCTCCCCCGATTCCTTTGGACCACTTCTTCACAGTGGCAGCAACGCCATGGATTATACTGTTTGCATTTACGGTGAGCCTCATGTGGAGAGGTGACGATGGCGGTATTAAAGAGGTCCTTGATAAGCTTAAGAGGCGTCGGATAACATACTCGTTTCCTCCGGATAACCGTGTCTTTGGCATATGGCTTGTCATTTACGTTTACACGTGCATCTCTTTGGTGTTGCAATTGGTCTACGTATTCAATAACGAGGACCATCTTGCGAGTGAATCGGATGTGTTCATTGCGTTTGCTTGGCTCCTTACGATTGCGTGGTATCGAACATTCAAATCAGAACGATTTGTGCTGGCAGCACTCTCCCTAATTTTGGCAGCGTCTGTGTCTATTCTGGCGTGTGTTTACGATGGGTCATGGCGTCGTGCGTACGACTACCCGGTGCGTCTCGCGTTTGTGTCAACACCTTACTCGCTCTTCGCCGGTTGGTTGGTAGTTGCGGCAACGCTCAGCGTTGCAATCGCGGTATCGTATTACGTCGCTTGGGCGAGGGATAGGAGAACGGGGCGGCGACTGTTTGCGAACAGTGCAGACGGAGACGACGGAGACGACGAACTTTCACCCGCTCGTTCCTCTTCTCGCTCGGGCGATGAACCTGCCGATTCCACTGTTCCGTTACTTCTGTCGTTCTGCATCTCGGTCGCGGCCATTCTCTTGCCAAATCCAGTAATTGCCATTGCCGCTTTTGTTGGTGTGCTTGGAATCGCTAACGTAAATAGAACATGGAAAAACGCCTTCGCGGTGTTATTAAGCGCAAGTTCTGCAATAGTTGCCTCGGTTCTGGTCTTTGCATAGACCCCGGCAGCTGCACGGTGAAAATAATGGGAGATGGTGGTGGCTGTCAAAACGCCAATCTGCAGTTAGAACCACCCGCGCGTATTGCGACTGCAGCACAGATGAATGCACTATTGACAGCAGCCGATAATGCCGTGTGTCTGAGTTTGAAGAACAGGTTACTCCCGGAGACAGCAGGAGGCTTTATTATACAACACGGCTCCAAGGAGCATCTTGAGACGACGACTAAATTGGAATTGTTTATCGAGGCGGTCATGGCAGCAACTGGTGCAGAACCGCCTTTGGCGCAGGCATCGAATCACGACCTCATTTTATGGGTCACCAGAAGCATTGTTTCATACGGCGACTCGCGCGTACAGGACGCGCTCACTGATGCGAAAAATGGTCTCATCTCTCGGAAACCACGTGAACTCGAGATCGTTTCAAACGCAATAGCTTTATTGACAACAATACTCACCGCTGATTAATCCCTACTCGCTTCAACAACAACGATACCTTGAAACGGACAGCGAATTCCCTCGTCACTAGCAGAACGAGTCCGGTTATTATCAGCATTCTGGCGACGCCGATGGGAGCCGGAGGGACGTTTGCGACGCCTGTCAGGTTGGGGTCAATCGAGTCCATAAGGTCGGAAAGACCCGAAATCGCAGAGATGTTAACAAGTGTTGCCAGGTTCTGAAACTCGTTTAGTGTAGATAGTTCGGTGAGACTTAGCTCTACTGCGGATGTCAAATTGAAAGTGCTTGCGAGTCTATCCCGCAACGAATTCAGAGTCGTGGAGGCCTCTGTTTTGACGTCCACTATCTCCACAAACCGAACCGGCATTTTCGTTTTCGAATCACAACGACACTTTTCTTGGATTAAAGTAAATTAATTCAGCTGGAGTCGCTAGCGCGTGTTTCTCCGCCACCGTCCTTGCTCAAACAACAACCTCATTGCCCGGGAGCCACACCAAAAAAACATCCAAAACTCCTCCGGTTGCTCACAAACATGCCACCAGTTAATTTGAAACCGAACGACCCCAAGTTTTCTCTCCTTGATCTTCCATTTGAAGTTCTTGTATTGATTGCCAAGTGTGTCGTCTACCGACGAGATGCATTTTGGTACGCAATCCTTTGTAAGACTACTTACAAAGCAACAGAAGAAGCATGCGAGTCCCTTTGCATCGAATTTTTGACGACAGCATTGGATTCTGCAACGGTAAGCCAATCCAGGTTAGACTACGCCTTAAAAATACCGTCGGTTGCGTGTCGACTCGTTAACATCCCCGACGATTGTCGGTTGGGAGCCATTGGGACCTTCACCCGTGTTGGGACGAGATGTCTTTTCAAGACGGCGCCACTTTCACTTTTGCAGACAGTGATGCCCGATTGGTTCTATGGTACAGACGTGTGTGTGATAGACGTTCGTCATCTGCACAAATACAGCGGCCTGCTACCAGCGTCCAACACCATAGACAAATACTTCCCACCGTGCCCGGCCTGGTCCAGATTTTTGAACGTCTTGACGTTCGGGCGTTGCGATCTACTCGACGAGTTGTTCAGGGGGTGCGAGAAGTGGGATCCGAACGTCTATCATAATGGTACTGGTGTCCCAGGAGCTTTGGATCTGGCGGACGGCAACGGCAGGTTGTCTTGGAGCGCCAAGAGTCACTTGTTCTTAAGATTGCACATGATCATGTTTGGGCACGACGACGAGCCTAGCAATAAACAAATTAACATGCTAGGTCAATTGTTGGCATCACTCATCCAGGCCGCGGACTGGACGATTACACATGCTCTGTTTGAGCACCTCGAAGCTTTCACCAAATCAATCTGTGCGTGCACCACAAAAGACGATTCTTTGGCATGTGCGGAGTCCGAGAAGGTTGCGATTTGGAGAACACAATGGCTAGATTTGTCGGCGTCGACTTTAGCAAAGCGTTCCTATGAAATCGCGTCGTGTTGGAATATCATGGTTGATACTGCCTTACATGCGTTCGATCCATATTCTAGTCTCCAGTTGATCCGCGGTGCTTTGCTGCCTCGGCTTTACGGTCACTTTTCAAGCTTGCAAACAGCGAACGCGACACGAACACTTGTTCATGCAACCGTAAACTCGCTCACATTAACGGTTGACGGTCGCCCCGATTTCATTCGCTCTTTAAATGCATGGCAACGGCGGCGCGCGTGGACGTGGGTAAGTGAGTACGCCGGCATGCCGCTCACTACTCTGTTTGATGAAATGAAGAATCATCCAATCGCGAGTGGCATTCCGGGCGTTGGATTACCAATGCCTTTTAGATATGAGTTTTCCGACTACTTGATGTGCTTTCTGCGCCAACCGTACGAAATCTCCAACATTTTGTGGCTTTGTCAACACTGGATGATTGCTCACGACTACCTAATCGAGAGGGCTCCGTGGATGCACCTACACATCACTGGAAGCAACAGTGCAGTTATGTTCTTGCACAGCGAACTGCAAGAAATATCGCTTCAGATGCGCGAGAATGTTTTATACAACACGCGAGGCCAAGGCGTTGTTGGTGTCAGGGCGAGGAAGAAGAAGGCTGCATACCTCTACTCACGGGGCAGTATGTGGTCCACGCGCATGTGGAAAGAGCCACTATGCAAAGACATTTCTTATTTCACCGTCGTTCAGCTTATTCTCGCGGTGATACAGATTGCTACTCTGGATCAACTCGAGTACATGTTCAAAACGCCAGTGGCGAACTGTACGACTTGTTTTGTTGGGGGGCTGGAACTCGCGGTAAGCGACGCGCTTTGGCTTTATCTCACAGAAAAGACTGCTACTGGAACAGCAGAAGAGGCCAATGACGTGGCAAGTGCCTGGAATACGGGCATGTTTGTTAAAAAAGATGCCAAATGTGTTCTTGAGGTTATTATGCCTGCGCTGGTAATATCGACAAGGGATACATTCCCAACTCTTTTTATGTCATCCAAGAAGCACATTCGTGAGCACTTGCTCGTTTTGGAGTACCGCTATATTGAAATGAAGTGCGAAAGTAAAGCCTTGTCAAATCCGCCGTTCGTTACATCTCGACCAACAAAGCTTACGTGGTTTGGGCTTCTGTAGTTGTGAGCTTCATGGACGAATCGAAAGTCTTTGCCTTCTTTCACGGCATTGTGACGGACGCATCCCAAAACAAACGCGGTTTGGTTGTCGCGATAGAAGGTGATGCGTTGTCTGCAACTCTCAAGTCTACAGACAGCGTCGACCCCCCATCGCCAAAACGTGTATTTCAGCGCCTCGACGAGCTGGCCTTGCTGAATAGCACCTTCCATGACACTGAGCTTGAGAAGCTTTCAGAGGATGCTCTAATGCCAGCATACGGCACCATTGATGTCAACGAACCCACGCCAGAAGCGTACGCTCTCAAATGTGGATACGCACGTGATCGTGCCATCGCTTACAATAAGTTGAAATGGGCTACATTTGGCATGAAGAAAGTTGAAGGGGGTGGTCAAGAAGGTGAAGCAATGGAAGATGTTTACAAACAACAGGAAGCATTAAAAGAACAACTGGCAGAGATTGAGCAGATGATCTTTGCCAATGAAAATCCCAAAGAGGACACTGCTGAGTATAATGCTGCCAAGCGTCGTGAATTTGCTCAGTGTGGTGTGCACGATCGAACACTGACATTGGCCGATAATGGCGCCGCAGTGGAAGTAACTTTCAATCAGATGCATGCCCTCGTCGACGACAAAGCGAATAGAACAGAAGGTGGCATTACAGAGGGAATTGGAGACAACGCATTTGGTCGAAAGGCGGTGTCGGAACGCGATGCCAAGCTTGGCACAGAAAAGTTTGTGTCGATTGTGTTTCCCCCTCACAGCCACGAGGTTCTTATTGCGGCTGGTGTGAGCCAGGGTGGTGTGCGCGTATCGGAGACACAAAGATGCTTTCCGGCATGGATTTGTATCCATGGCCAGACTGGTGCGATTGAAAAGCTTCCTTCGACAAAACCAACTCCCTTTCCCAATTCAATGATGGTGCCATGTGCTACGACCGTACTAGTGGAGATTGCATCGTTGCTCTATGAAGACAACGTTTACAATCCTGTATTGATTCAACATGAGCTGTAAACACGCAATCGTCTTTTTGCAACTTTAAAACTTCTACAGACACTTCTCTTGTTTGCCGACTTCGACCCCAATTCGGTCCCGACCTCGTCTCTCTCCCCTCCCATATCACATAAAAGACCAAACTTCGTCCATTTGCACGTCTCCATTTCCGTCATTAGCGACCAATCACAATCACCTGATTATCCGACTCTCCACGCGCAAATTTCACGGCCGAAGAGCTTAAGGCCGCGTCTTCTCTTGTGTACACATCCGGTTCGACCAGCTTTCCGTCCTTATCCAACAAGCGCAATTCGTCGACGAATTCGAGTAACCATAGCAGCGTTGCAGGAGGTCTGTCGTTTGGTGCGCTGCCATCCTCTTCCCCCTCTACACCAAAGGGGTCTAATCCTCGGTCCTCGAATTCGATAGTAGTACCGTCTTCTGTCCCTTGGCCTTCTCGATTCCTTTCGGTGCTCTCGTAGAACCTATACGGCTTCTGCCTCTGCTGAAATGGCAATGGATCTATAGGAGCGTCGGAAGGGTGTTCTACTGTTTGACCCATACGAGTCGTGTAAATGTTTCTCGCGTTTCTCTTCTCGAGGTCGATGTTGTCCACAGGCAGCATATCAATATACAACCCCCCGACCTTAAATGGGTCATTCTTGTTGTTCTCCAACGGTCGACCACACCATAAACATTCTTCGGAAGATTTCCAACCTTCTTGTGGCTGGGACAACCCCCAATTCTTCGGGAAGTATTTCAACACCTGCAATTCTGTACCCATTACCCTGATCAATGGTTTGCCCTTCTTCAATGCGTCTACCATATCATCCGTGGTCTGTGGGTCCGGAAGCAGGTTCTCCGTGTATTCAATGGCTTCCTCAAGAAAACTCGTTTGGTAATCCAAAGCACGCTCGTAGAAGTCAATAAACGCGCGTATCTGCTTCTCGGTGAGAATGTTTGTTGAATCCATGTACAGGATCTTTTCGTTTACTTGGATATTCCTGATACATGTTCCTGCAATCACGTTTGCGGCTTTTGCAACTTCCTTAAGCAATTCTCTGGATTTGGCAAGCGCCTTAACCTTCTTCCTCACATTCTCATCAAAGTGATCTAGGTATTCGCCTGCAACAACCTTACCAGAACGCTTTCTGGGCGCCTTGTTTCCATTGATACTCTGTATCTCTCTCACCTTGGAAGTTATGTTGTTGTGCAACAAATCGTTGTATCTATCCTCGATCACCATGTACCACATCAAATTGAGAGCACCCTCCTCGGTCGGAGCGAAGAATGGCGGATAGTTGACGCAGTTCTGGTGCAGCATCGGAAACAGTGGCCATACATTCGAAAGATGGCCACTCGTGGCCTTTAGTGCACTTTTACCGTTTCTGTGAAGTATCCAACAGCGTCCAATAAAACGAGCGCCCCATCCAGTCTCCTTTCCTCTGTATTGACTCATGTACAGATGATTGTTGGCGATACCAGTAAAGTCTATTTCGAGTTCATTGAGTAATTCCATATCCAGCTCTTGTGCTGCCATAATAATCTCTTTTGTGATCATGGAGATGTCTTTGACCTCGTCAGTCATGTCCTCGACCTTGTCAGTCATGACTACGTCATCATCGTCCTGACCACTAAGGTCTTTCGACCTATCCACGATCGCCGAAATAACATCTGTTAGGTTAGAGCCAGGAAAGAAATCGCCTGGGCCTTTAGCTGCCAGAAGATCATTGAGAATCTTAAACTTCTCCGTAAACCCGCGGCGTACCGACTGTACGCCGCTCTCAAGGTTGGTCCCCTTCACCGACATCCCCCACTCCTTAGAGTACATTGTGGAGATCGCTTGTCGGAGTTGGTTATATTGACCATCAGGTGAACTAGCTATAGAGTCAGAAAGGATGCTGCTGAGACTGCTGAGACCCAAAGAAGTCCAGTCACGACGAGACTTCGTAACACCTTGGACATGTAGTATCAATTGAGTGCTGGCGCCAGAAGTTCTGACCATCAAGATAGTCAACTCATCTAGCTTTTTTATGATCGAAGAGGACTTGAGCTTCAAACGCTTGTACTCTGCAGGTGTGAATTCTTTCAGGAATGTGACAGCTGCCAAGTACACGTCCCACAACAGTTTTGTGTGTTTTGCGCATTTGATTATTCGGTTCTTGTCGTCCGTTGCCCCTGCCAACGTCTCCGTCAGCGGTGCATTGTTTATTTCTTCCAGATCTTTTGGCGTCTTGATAGCCTGCATGCAAATGTCCACAAACCCAATGTACATTTCAATGATCATACCGATCACAATGTAAGCTTTTTGCAATTGCGGTTTGGTTCCTTCAGCATTCCTGACTTCTTCAAACGCCTCTTCCAATCTGGTATTGAAGGCGGGTTTCGTTTTCTTTCGCTTCTTATCGGAGACATACGTTTCCTTCGACTCTGTGATCTCCTTCAATAGACGATGACCGATGAGCCCTTGCAGACTCGTAGCCAGATCAATCGCTTTAAGCTTATTGTCGTGCGTTTTGCCGCGCCTTCTGCCGCGCCCTTTGTTGCCCTCCCCTCCCTCGTCCTCCCCTCCCTCGTCCT
>CEQP01056720.1_pt1 | contig 13325 bp, 9 predicted proteins | sample 356291 | NCBI WGS metagenome assembly CEQP01 (sample SAMEA2621221, study PRJEB7988) | marine metagenome | isolation source: saline water (ENVO:00002010), including | reverse complement strand
TCTGAAATGTCATCACTCGTAACTGAAAAACCAACTTCGGTGGCAACACGAAGTCCGTTCCGGGTAAAAAAACCTGATGAAATTTTTTCGAACTCTGCCAACAAATCCATTTCAGGACTTAAATTTTGAATTACTGATGAAAGATAAGCAAAGTTTTTTACAAAAAGCATCAATTCTTTAGGAATTCTTGCACCATGAGCTAAAAGATCTCTCACGATTACTTGAATCTCTTCCACAAATTCCTCTTCGCTCATTTCAAGAGGATCAAAATCATCACGTTCCAACTGAAAATCTTTAATTACAGTTTGGACGTCAGCATCCGATGAAAAAGCTCCAAGATCTCTCAACCCCATAATCTGCGCTTCGACATCACCAGTCATTAAGCCGACCACATAACGTAAAAACGCAATTCGGCGATCGCCGTTTAACCTCCCAGTAATTCCAAAATCTACTAAACCAATTTGACCATCTGTGTCTAAAAATACATTGCCAGCATGAAAATCGCCATGAAAAATCCCATGAATTACAGCTCCTTCTAGCAAACCATCAACCATTTGACGAAAAACAGCAGAAACTCGGTCTGCATTCATTTTCATTTCATTTGCTTCACCAAGAGAAAAACCCTCGACTCTACTCATTACAATAATTTTTGAAGTGACATAATCTAAATTTGGAATAGGCAATTCCCAAGTATTTTTTGGATTTGATTTCAAGGCTCTTTCAATTTCAAAAAGATTTGATACCTCAAGTTGAAAATCCAATTCCTCGCAAATTGTCTCTGCGAACAACTCAACTAGTGCTGGAGGATTTGTTAATGCTGCAATCGGTATACGCCCAACAAATTTTGGAGCCAACCATGCCATTACTTTTAGATCACTTTTAACTTGATCTTGAATTTTCTGCCTTTGAACCTTAATCACTACAGAAGAACCATCAACAAGTTTTGCAGAATGCACCTGGGCTATCGATGCCGCTGCTATGGGAACAGGATTAATAGATTTAAAAATTTTGTCTATAGGGCCTAATTCGTTCTCTATAGTTTTTCTGACAGTAACCCAAGATTCTGCCCTAACTTCATCACGACATTTTTTACATTCAGCTATTAGAGGTTCTGGAAATATTCCTTCAGCAGCAGAAATTAATTGTGCAAGTTTGATATATGTAGGACCTAAACGTTCAGCAGCTTCTCGTACCCTTCTGTATAGAAGGTTTTTTTCTGTCTCTTCTTCTTTACGTGAATCAATTAATTTCCAAATTATTATTGCTTTACCGAAATTTAAAACAGTTATCAATAACCTCTTAATCGGTGGAAATTTCGGACGTTGAATCAAGTGCGGTATAGATTTTTGGATTTCAGAACGCTTTTTTGAAGCCTCTTTAATTAATTGATCCTCCTTTTTATCGGATACTCGACCCGTAACATAAACTGATTCACTCTCTCGATTTGTTCCAGCTTTGTAAAGTTTCTTCCCAGAAGAACTTTTAAATGTAATTTCGAGACGACTCGGTCCCCAAATCCCCATCGATAATGGTTTCCATTCAACTGGACTTACCAAATCAATAGAAGGAACTCTGTCAACAAAAACACTTAATGCTTCTTGCAATTCTGCACGTGCCAAAAACGCACCAAGACAATGGTGGGCCCCACTCCCGAATGCCATATGCGGACATTCCCGTTCACGTAGAATATTAAAAACATAACCATCATCGTCTTCTGTTTCACCAAGACTTGCAGCATGAAGTCCTAACAAAACTGTGCTCCCAGCAGGAAAAAATTTTCCTTCAAAGGTTATATCTTCAACCGCTAAACGTGCAGTAGTTCGAACTGCCCCTATATATCTGAGAGACTCTTCAATTGCGGCGGGGATTAACTCTCTTCTTTCTCTTAAAATTGAATACTGCTCAGGATGATCCGCAAGAACTGCAATTGTGGCTCCAAGTTGATTTCGAGTTGTATCAGTACCCGCCAATAAAAGAGCTTCCACCATTGCTATTAATTCATCAGAGCTAAGAGCGTCCCCATCAACCTGACTCTGGATGAGTTCTGAAATCAAATCATCTTTGGGCTCATTTGAACGATTGTAAATAAGATTTTTTATGTAATTGTCAAGTTCTTTCTGCGCTGCTGCTATTTCGTCAAGTCGAATTATTACAGAATCAGTATCAGCATCTAAAGCAGAAAAAATGACTTCAGCCCAATAGTCAAACAGCTCCCAGTCTTTATCGTCTGATCCCAATAACCTACAAATGATTGGAATTGGATATGGGCGGCAAAATTCTTGAACAATTTCACTCGTTGAGTTTCTAACTAAAGAATTCATCAGTTCACTTGCATGCTCCCTCATAAAAGGGCGCAACCGATCTGCACTTTTAGAAGTAAACGATGAATTAACTAACTTTCTGAGCCGCTTATGATCATCCCCTTCAACTGATAATACATTTGGCCTAATATTGAAATTAGATGAAACTTCAACATCTGTAATCGAACGCCTTGCTCGTTCAAACAAAATATTTAAATCCGATGCCGTTGACTCAAGAGAGTCCAACATCGAAATTCCTGACAGCACCGATATCCACCTTTGATCGCGAAGTATCGAGCGGACTTGTTTATATCCATGAACAAAAAGACCAGCTGGTGTTTGCACTATCCAATCGGAACTTTCCGATAGCTGCTTACTGGAAGAGACAATTTGGCTAAAGTTCTCTGGCCTTAAATCCATATAGGGAACTGAACCGGGATCTGTAACTGATACAGCATTATTCACATCTGAATGATTACCAAAGTTTAGTTTCGTCATGCCAAAAATTTTTCTGCTTAATTCCTAAGTCTAATAAAGTATGGATCGCTGTAAGAATTGAAACAATATGACATCCGGCACGGATAAAAGACTGCTGAAAGTAAATTACTCTTCTAGCTCTTTTTTATTCCGTTTATTTGTATCCGATACATCCCACTCAACATCTACAACTCTTTGACTTTCATTATTTTTAGATCCCCATAAAAAAGCTTGGCCTGTCTTTAATTTCTTTACGAATCGACGAGTCAAAAAAGACCGCAACATAATCCGCGTCAAAGGAAAAAGTAAAAGTAAACCAATTGCATCAGTTGCAAATCCCGGAGTGAGCATTAAAACACCAGCTAAAAGAATAAGCAAACCTTCAACTATTTGTTTACCGGGAAGTTGACCATTTGCTAGTTCAATTTGAGTTTTTCTAATTATTTGTAGTCCCTCTCGCTTGACCATCCAAGCACCAATAACGCTGATAAATACAAGAGCAATTAAGGTGTTTCCAAAGCCAACTTGATGAGAAACTTCAATGATTAGATATAACTCAATAGCAGGCACTATCAAAAAAGCTGCAAATAGTAATAACAACATAAATTTATGCTACGTCTTCGTAACCTTAGAAGTAGAAAAATAGTTTCTTTCCAAATAAATAAAATGTCGAAAAAACCCTCAACACCTTCAAATAGACCCCCTTCAATAGATCAAATAGCGCGGGCTATCTCAGATCTAGATCTTCCTCATCCACTACTAGTAGATGCAGCACGTGAAGCAGTGAATAACGCAAATGGGAATGATGTAGTAGAAGAAGCTCGAAAAATTGGTGAAATTATTTCTAGAACACTTTTAACTGACGTAATTAATGCAACAGGGGTCCTTTTACATACAAATATGGGTCGCTCTCCAATAAAAATTGAATCACAGAATCAAAATTTTAGGTTCTCTAATCTTGAGTTAGATTTAGAAACAGGAGAACGCGGTTCAAGACAAGATAGGTCCTCAAAGCTAATTGCCCGTGCTTGTGGAGCCGAATCAGCACTGGTTGTAAACAACTGTGCTTCAGCAGTTCTTTTAGTAATTGCAGCCCTTGCTGAAGAACGAGGAGTTGCAATTTCAAGAAGTGAACTAGTCGAAATAGGCGGGGGCTTCCGAATCCCCGAAATTATTGAACAGTCAGGGGCTCACTTAATTGAAGTAGGTACGACAAATCGAACACGCCGTAAAGATTTCGAAAAAGCAATCACTAAAAATAATGTTTCTTTGGTTTTAAAAGTTCATCAGTCAAACTATCGAATCGTCGGTTTCACAGAAACAACTGAAATCTCTGAAATGACCGGCTTAGGAGTCCCTCTTGTTGCCGATATTGGATCAGGTTTAATTGATTCTGCCTGCCCTTGGTTAGAAAACGGTCCTCCTAAATGGCTAATTGATGAACCAGCCGCAAAGCAAAGTCTTGAATCAGGTGCAGAAATCGTCACATTTTCGGGTGACAAACTATTCGGAGGTCCTCAAGCAGGCATAATCGCTGGCAAAGCAGAACTAGTCGAACTCTGTGCGAAACACCCTATGGCTAGAGTTGTTCGACCCGGAAGCCTTACGCTGTCGGCACTTCAGGATGTCACTATCTCTTATCTAGAACGCAGAGCTTCTTCAATACCTTTTTGGAAAATGGCAACTTCTACCGTGGATGAACTAAAAATAAGAGCAAATAAAATAAGTAAAAAATGTGCAACTGAAACTTCTGCGACTCCGGGTGGCGGAACCTTACCAGGAGTTGAAATACCTTCTGCCGGTTTGAAACTCACAGGTGACCATGTTGAGTTTTTTAGACAACAAAATCCACCCATTATCTGCCGAGTAGATAACGATCAAACCTTCATAGATTTAATGACAGTACACCCAAGTGATGACGTTTTTATCGATGATGCGATCAAGAAAATTCAATAGGAATTTTCTGTTTTAATCATGCGAATAATAGCTACAGCAGGGCATGTTGATCATGGAAAATCAACTCTAGTTAAGTCTTTAACTGGATCAGATCCAGATCGATTTATTGAAGAACAAACTCGTGGTTTAACTATTGATTTAGGTTTCGCTTCGACAACTTTGCCATCTGGAACTGTTTTGTCAATTGTAGATGTACCCGGTCATGTTCGTTTTCTAAAAAATATGTTGGCTGGTGTAGGAAGTGTTCAAACATGCCTATTTGTAGTTGCGGCCACAGAGGGTTGGAAGCCTCAATCTGAAGAGCATCTTCGAATATTGGAATTACTTGGATTTAAAAATGGGATAATCGTCATAACAAAAGTCGATCAAGCTGACAATGACCTTACTGAAGTCACATTGTTAGAAGTTGAAGAAAAAGTTAAAGGAACCTTTCTAGAAAACGCTCCATTAGTTAAAACAAACTCGTTAGATGGCAGTGGAGTGGACTTATTGTTAAAAGAAATTTCAGAACTTTTAAAAGATACGCCTGACCCAGATGATGTTCAGAGGCCAAGGCTTTGGATAGACCGCTCTTTTTCGATAAAAGGAACTGGGACAGTTGTGACAGGGACTTTGACGGGAGGAAGTTTAGAAATCGACGATGATCTAGAAATTTGGCCTTTAAAAGAAAAAGTTAGAGTTAGAGGAATCCAAGCCCACCATCTTGAACAAAATAAGATTTCACCCGGTAGTCGCTGTGCTTTAAATATCACAGGAGTTTCACACGGAGAAATTTCTAGAGGAAATGTACTTATCAGATCAGGACAATGGCACTTAACAAAAATGTTAGATGCTTCTCTTCAAGTACTAGAAGAAATTGATCACAATGTATCGCGCAAGGGTGCTTTTATCGCTTATTTCGGATCAGGAGAATACCCAGTTAAGTTGAGAGTTCTTGGCCCTAACTCAATATTACCTGGAGGAAAAGAGTCAATAAGAATGTTCCTACCAGAATCACTTCCTTTATTACCTGGTGACAGATTTATTTTGCGAGAAAGTGGACGTGACGAAACTATTGGAGGAGGTGAAGTCCTCGATGTAGACCCTCAAGAAAAAGCTTCAAAAGCAAAACCTGATCGTTCAATAGAGCGAATCGTTAAAGAAAGAGGCTGGATTAATACAGAAGAGTTAAAACTACTTACAGGCAAAAATATTGAACCCGATATAGATAATTGGGTTGTCGATCCATTAATTCTTCAGATGACAATTGAAACCGTCAAAGAAACAGTCAAATCTGCCGGACCTACGGGAATTGAATTGTCTTCCTTAAATGAACATCAAAGAGCCACTATTTCTTTGTTGAAAGACATGATCGTAGATAATGGAAGATTGAAGCTTTCTATATATGAAAATCAAACTTCCAACCATCCTTTTGTTGAAGAACTGCAAGATTCACTATTCGCACCACCTGATCCTGAAGGAATAGACCGTTCTGAGCTCAGAGAATTAGTTCATAAAGGAATTGTTATTGAAGAAGGTGGGGTCTTTTTTTCCTCTAATGCTATTGAAGCAGCTTCTTTACTCGCTTCTGAACTTCTTTCTATTAAACCAGAAGGGTTTACAGTTTCAGAATTTAGAGAGGCCGCTGGTAATACTAGAAAACATGCAATGCCTCTGTTAAATCATCTCGATGGGAACGGGATTACGCGTAGACGAGATAATGTTCGGATTGCCGGACCTCGACTCCCTAAATTTGAAAGTTAAAAAATAATTTACTTACCATTAAATTATTAGTCTTTACTCCCCTTACGTTCTCTGTAATCACGCGCCGCTCCCTCTAAAGGTTCCACATCTAGCCAAAATCCATCTACAGCTGAAACTCTAATTTCGTCATTAACTTTTATGGGAGTTGCTCGATTTGTTTGAGCTTTCCAGATTGCTCCTTTAACTTCAACAGTCCCATTCGGATTTATTTCTTCAATAGCTTTTCCAAGTTCACCAACAATCCACTCACGGCCGATAGTGGGTGTTGCAAAACGCGTGCGAATCATCGCAGGCATACCAGCCGACATGCAGGTCACAGTTAACAAAATACCAAATAGCAAAGTCAGCCAAGAAAGAGAAAGTCCATCAAACAATAAAAGCGATCCGGCTATCAAACTTATAGTTGCTATAAGACTCCAGAATCTGGGTACTCCCGTTTGAACATCTATAGCAAAACTAAACATTGAAAAGATCAATAATGCTATGCCCCATGGATTAGACGGAAGAACAGCTAGTCCGTAGAAACCCAGCAAAAGGCATAAAGCACCCAGTACCCCGGCTATACCCACTCCCGCTGTATAAAGTTCAAAAACAAGAAGACCCATACCAGCTAAAAAAAGTAAATAAGTGATAGCCGGACTTCCTACGCTATGAAAAAACTGATCGGGAGGGTCCATTTCTTCGAATCGAGTCTGAGTTAGAGGTTTGATTTCTCCCGAATCAATATCCGAAACAACTTCAAAACCTTCTAGACCGACAAGATGTTCTAATAGAACCGGTGAACTTCTAGCAATCCCTTTTTCTACAGCTTCTTCATAATTAAGGGTTTTTTCTTCTAGCTCAAAATTCTGATCCACCCCGAAACTATTAACTGGAAAATTACTCTGACCAATTTTTCCAATTTTTGATCCTGGCGAAATCCCTATATCACCACTGATTAAGGCCAACTCAACTATTGGACCTTTTGCTCGTGCCCCTGAAGGACCAACCCAAAATGAAATTGGTGTAGATGAAGAACTAATTGATTTACCTAATGAAATAATTTTGTCATTTTCGACAACACTTCCAGAAATATTAATTTGAAAAACTAGAGCAACAGTTGCCTCCGAGTCAACTTCCGTAAGTGTCTCTTCCATCATTCTCACCATCACGGGATCCAGCAAACCTGATGCCTCTACCACAACCACACCTTTGGATGCATCTGTTGAAATTGATTTTGATTCCGCGCGAGCACTAGAAGAAAATAAAATAGGTATAACGAGTAAAGAAAATAGAAAAAACACTCTTTTTGAATTTTTTACATTTGTCATCTTTTATAGCAGCGTAATAAATAAAAGTAACTAAATTGCTTCTGGATCATTTAGAGCTAAAACTGCTTCCTCTACTGTTTCACGAACCGGAACTATTCTGTCAAAACCCGTCGTATGAAGAAGCCTCACCAATGCGGGTCGATTACACGCAACTGAAACATCTCCATCATTATCTCTAGCCCTTCTTATACCTCCGATTAAAGCTCCTAGTCCGGCCGAATCCATAAAAGGAACATCAGATAAATCAACCAAGACAAATTTTTCTTCAGCCAATTCCATTAGTGCTTCGCGAAATTGAGCGACGGTATATGCGTCAAGTTCTCCAGTGGGTCTACACAACACATAATTTTCGTTTCTTTCAACAGTGATCTCGAGCATTTTTTTACCTTATTTGAAACTTTCTTTCGAAGTTCGTAAATAAAGATTACAAAACTCAACACAAAAGTAAACATTGAGTTCATAATTCCTACGCTACGATCGCATTATGCCCGAAAAAACAAATGTTTTACTTGCAACTACTGAAGATCACATTTTTCAAGAAATAAGTGCTTCTTTAAGTAAAAACCATCAAATTATCAGGGTTAAAGAAGGCGTTAAAGTACTAAAAACCCTTATCGAAACTGCCCCTATATTAGTGATCCTCGATCTTCAAATAGGAAATATGGGTGGGATGGCGACTTCTTTAAATTTACGTCTTGAACAAAGAGCTGGTCGAATTCCAAGTCAAAAAATATTGATGCTTCTTGATAGACAAGCAGATGAGTTCTTGGGCGAACGCTCCGAAGCAGACTCATGGATTGTTAAGCCAATAGATCCACTCTCACTGAGCCAGCAAGTAGACGTACTCATAAACAGCTAAATTTCGGGTAGTGGCGCAGCTTGGTAGCGCGCCTCGTTCGGGACGAGGAGGTCGTGGGTTCAAATCCCGCCTACCCGACAAATAGTTGAGGTTAGTAATTAAGATATAACTAAATATGGCAACAAAATCCAACTCAATAATTGTTTCAGCACCCATAGAAGTAATTTGGGGTGTTCTTTCAGAGTTTGATCAGATTTTTACCTGGGCTGAAAACGTTGACCATTCATGCTTCTACTCAGAACAAGAGATAGGAGTAGGAACGACCAGACGCATCCAACAAGGACCAAATGTTGTTTTAGAAACCGTTACAAGTTGGGAAGAACCTATGAGATTGTCTTATCAGATTGAAGGTCTTCCTCCAGTTTTTAAAAAAATAACTAACAATTGGGAATTATTTGATGAAGGTTCGAAAACGCGAGTCGAGTTGACTGTCCAAATCGCACCAATTAGACCTCCTGCTGAAATCGCAGCTCAAATATTAGGTAAATTTTTTTCACGACTAAACAAAAAAATGTTAACTGGGCTTAAAAATCAAGTAGAACAAACTCTTACTGACAACAGGAAAAAATATGCATCATCCTGATGTCGTAATCATCATGACTGATGAAGAGCGAAATGCGCCACCTTATGAAGGGGATGACCTCAAGGCATGGCGTGAAGAAGCCTTGCCCGCAAGACATTGGTTTCAACAAAACGGAGTTTCTTTCGAACGGCATTACACAGGTTCGCTCGCTTGTGTACCTAGCCGTCCAACACTTTTTACCGGACATTATCCAGATCTCCATGGAGTGACACAAACAGATGGAATAGGTAAAGAGGCTTCAGATTCTCGTATGCGTTGGCTACGACCTGGAGAAGTTCCAACTATAGGGCATTGGTTCAAAGCAGCTGGCTATGACACACATTACGACGGGAAATGGCATATTACTCATGCTGACCTGATAAACCCTGATACTGGATTACCGATCCCTACAAATACTGAAAATGGTGAGGTGATTGAGGAGAATGTTAAAACTTATTTAGAAGCTAATCCTTTGGAAGAATTCGGATTTTCCGGTTGGGTCGGTCCGGAACCTCATGGGGCGCCGCTTGCTGGCAATTCCGGATTCATTCGCGACAACTTAATTGCGAAACGACTTGTTAAATGGTTAAAAGATCGCTATTTGCGAAGAGAGTTAGGTGAGGATGAAGCACTTCGTCCATTTCTTCTTGTCGCAAGTTTTGTGAATCCACACGACATAGTTCTTTTCCCTGCGTGGCAGAGACAAGAAAACAATCCAATCAAGAAATGTGATCTTGATCCTCCTAAAGTGCCGGAACCTCCGACACGATATGAAAATTTAGAATCTAAACCTGCTGCCCAGATAGCTTACAAAAACGCTTATTTTTCAGGATATGGGCCTCACCGTCGAGTCAAAAAAATCTATGAGCGTAATGAGCAGGAATACCGAAATTTCTACTACAGACTTCATCTTGAAGTCGATGGACCAATTGATAGCGTTCGTAAAATTATTTCGGAAAATGCATTAAATGAAACAGTCATTTTCCGCACATCTGACCATGGGGATTTGTTAGGAGCACATGGGGGTCTTCATCAAAAATGGTTTACTTTGTACGATGAAGCTACACGAGTGCCTTTTCAGGTTGTCAGAACAGGCAGTAATCCCACTACTCCTAAAACTATTTCAAATGCACCGACATCACATGTCGACTTAATACCAACTGCTCTAGGTCTAGCAGGCCTTAAAGAAAAAGAATTGTCTGAGAAACTCTCCGATTCGTTTACAGAAATGCACCCCCTCCCGGGCTATGACCTTTCTCCTCTCATAGAAAATCAAAATGAAGATCGCTTTTTAGAAAGAGGTGTCTACATGATGACTAGGGACAACGTGCTTGAAGGAGACACTCTGGCATCTGTTCTTGCCCGTCGCCTTGGTCGTGGGAACAACCCACCTGCAGCGATGAGAATTCGTGTTCCTTCTGATGTTGCATCTAATTTCGAAGGTCTTGTGAAAAGAGTTAGTGAAACTGATGCGAAAGGCGGTGGAGAAAACATTTGGAAATTGGTAAGAGCTTTTGATGATCCTTCCACTTGGTCTGATCCTGATGTTCGTCACCTATCCTCTAGTTCACCACCAGCAATACGACACAGAAATTCAATTATTCCTGACCAGTGGGAGCTTTATAACCTTGACTCTGATCCAATCGAATTAAAAAACAAATCAAAAGATCCTGCCTTTGAAGAAGTTTTAAATTTCTTAAAAAATTCTCTAAAACAGGAATCTGCAAATCAGATACCTGAAAGAAACAATCCTTGGCCTTATGCACGCCGAAGACCACCAAAAGAACAAATACCAATTAAAAAACCTCTTCCTCCTGCAAGGGTTTTGAGAAGTCTTTTGCAAAAAGTAGGTCTTCACCCCGAAGACTTAGAACCTTTTGAATATGAATTAGATAATTTTCGAGCGTTGATTGTTGGCACTAACCATTCATGGCTCGATATTGCAAAACCTACTGGTGTTTTTTCCTCCGAAATGACTGTTCCTTACTATCTGTTTACTGATGCCGGCATTGAAGTCGATATAGCAAGCCCGTTAGGTGGACCAATTGCAATCGACCCCATGTCGATGAGGTCTGTTATTCGATCACGTCATGATGATCGTTTTTTACTCGATGATCTTTTAAAGGAAAAAATTCTTAATTCAATTTCAATGTCTGACATAGATGTTGAAATTTATGACGTTATTTATTTTGCTGGCGGTTGGGGAGCAAGTTTTGATTTAGGTTTTTCTGACATAGTTGGACAAAAGGTCACAGAAGCCAATATAAAAGGAACGATCCTTGGTGGTGTATGTCATGGACCACTTGGTTTCTTACGCGCTTCGAACCCACAGGGTCGTCCTCTAGTTGAAGGAAGGCGTATAACCGGCGTAACCAATAAACAAGTTTTGGAGTTGGGAATTGATGCAACTCCGCATCATCCTGAAACTGAGTTAAGAAAACTAGGTGCAGATTTCAAATGCTCTCACCGTTTTCGTGATCCATTAGCAAATCATTGGGAAGTAGATGGCACTCTTGTGACTGGTCAAAATCAAAATGCTGCCCCTATGGTTGCAAGAGAAATAATGAAATTGCTTTCAGAAAACTAACGTTTAGTCAACTCGTTTTAGAAAAGATAAAAAGTTAATCTAGATATATGGTTCTAGATAATGAGGAAATAAAACTCTCTGAAAAACTACAGAAAATGTACCAGGAGTTTCTGATTTATGTAGAACAAGAGAATGTGGAATTTGACCGCAATGAATCTAAAAAACTTGAACTGAAACTTGAAGAAAAAATCCAATGGCTTAATAGGTATTTAATCCATTTAGAAAAAGGTGGAAAGCGTATCCAAGCTGGACCTGATTACTGGGTCCAACACGAAAACCACAAATTGATAGTCGAATACGGTGAAGATGAACAAGGAAATGTCAAAAAAAATATTTTATTTCTTTGGTGTGAGACCTGTTCAGACATTGTCAGTTCGCATACAAAAAAATCTTATGGAAATCAAGATTTCGAAAAAATCAATAATCATTTCGGACACGAAATAAACCCAGTACGAAAAGGTCAAAATAGCAAAACAATCTGTTTGACTTGCAACAACTGTCAAAAAAACAAAGTTTTTTTATGCAGTGACATTAGCGACTGGTTCGACGAAATCTAAAACTATTCCTTAACAAAGAAAATACGATCTAAAGATCAACTGTTATCGAGGAACCTTTAACTCTTAGCGTTATCATTAAATCACTCCGGCAAATTTTGCCGGTGGGTTTATGGCGGGTTTCGGTTCACACCACTTCCTCACCGTGAACCATTCTATTTTTAAGAAAGCGTCGTATAACGCCCTAACACGACCTGCACGCGCGGGTTAAAGGAAAACATGTCAATTACATTCGCCGAACTCGGCGTGCCTGAAAACATCTGCAGGTCTCTAGAAAATAAAGGAATCTTAAAACCTTTTGAAATTCAAAAGCTAACGATAACGGATGGACTTGAAGGCCATGATATTTGTGGACGCGCCCCAACAGGGTCTGGAAAAACTATTGCCTTTGGAATCCCTCTAATCGCAAACAGCAAACGTGGAGAACCAAAACATCCTGGCTCGCTAATTCTCGCTCCAACGAGAGAACTAGCAGAACAAATATTTTCTGAACTGCGAACATTTGCCGGAAAAACAAAAATTGGTGTTGTCTATGGCGGAGTAGGTTACGGAAATCAAATCAAGTCGTTAAAACAAGGAATAGATATTCTTGTCGCCTGCCCAGGAAGACTTGAAGACCTAATTGAACAGGGTTTCGTAAACCTCTCAAATGTTAACCATGTAGTTTTAGATGAAGCAGACCGTATGGCTGATATGGGTTTCATGCCTTCAGTCAGGCGTTTATTGGATCAAACAAATCCGGAACGGCAAACTTTTCTTTTTTCAGCAACTCTGGATAAAGATGTAGCGAAGCTCACCCGTGAATACCAAACAAACCCGATACGACATGAAATAGGTGAAGAAACACCTGATATCAAATCTGCTCATCATCTATTTTGGAAAATTACAAATGCAAATAAAACAGAGATAACAGCAGAAGCTATAAATGCAGTATGGCCTGCGATTATTTTTTGCAGAACACGACACGGTTCAGATCG
>CEQP01045502.1_pt1 | contig 13335 bp, 12 predicted proteins | sample 356291 | NCBI WGS metagenome assembly CEQP01 (sample SAMEA2621221, study PRJEB7988) | marine metagenome | isolation source: saline water (ENVO:00002010), including | reverse complement strand
GAAGTTCGTTTTATGGATTTAGCAGACACATTTGATTCAAATGCGTTAACAATTACACCAGGTGGTTCCGACAAAGTTTTTGGAGCTGCTTCTGCAGGAACTGTTTCTACAGAAGGTGCAGCATTTTCACTAGTCTACACAGGAGCGACTTACGGCTGGAAAATAACGGAGAAGTAAAATGGCGACATATGAGTCAAAAAAATATGCTACCATTCCAATAGCGGCTACACAAGTTGCTGACGGCTCCGTAACCAATGCTGAGTTTCAATTTATAAATACAGTTAGTTCTAATGTACAAACACAGGTAGATGCAAAAGCGGCTTTGGCCGGCGCTACGTTTACAGGCGGTGTAAGAATAAATGACTCACAAAACTTAAATATTGGTAGCGGAACTGATTTAGTTATTTCACACGATACTAATAATTCTAAAATAAATAATACAACTGGTGAACTTCGTATCGCTGGCGATAGTATTAAATTAATGAACCAAGCAGAAGATGAAACACACTTAACTGCCACAGCAGACGGCGCTGTAGGGTTACGGCATAATAACATTGAGAAGCTTGCTACTAGTGCAACTGGAGTTACAGTCACAGGAACATTAGCAGCGACTGCTGTTACTGGTGATGCTTCTGGAATGTCAAACTTACCTACAGGACCAACGGGGCCAAGTGGACCGACTGGACCGACTGGACCGACTGGACCGACTGGACCTACGGGACCAGCAGGCACATCTGGAATAGCAGCCGATGGAACTGCTGTAGGAGCAATACGAGAATTTCAATGGAGAGCTACAGGTAATTTATCATCTGCAGAGGTAGGGCCAAGCACCGAGATAACTTTTCCTTATACTAGTGGGAGTATGGGTTTAAAAATAGGATCTGATGTTACTACTGGAGGTACTAATGCTGGTGGTGCTTTTGCGGTAAGAGGTAAAGTCGCTAGTATAGGTTCTTTTGGTGGAGGATCTAATTATTCAGGTGCTGGAACTTGGAGATGTTTAACACATGTTAGAGCAGGAACATTTACAACTGGTTCAGGTGGAAACGCACAAACAAGAGGTTACAGTTTACCTGGTTTATTTCAAAGGATTTCATAATGGCAACATACGAATCAAAAAAATATAATTTTTCTGGAGCAAACATAACTAGCATTTCCGCTACAGGTATTGCTGACGGTTCCGTTGATAATACAGAGTACCAATTTATAAATAGTTTATCATCTAACGCACAAACACAAATTACAGGTAGACTACAAACAGCAGGTGGTACAATGACAGGTAGTATTCTGTTTCCTGACAGCACTGGCCCAGCTCCAGCTAGAATACAAATGGGTGCTGGAACAGATATGAAAATGTTTTCTGATGGAACATACGGTGTAGCTGCAGTTTTAAATGGTTTTTTTGTTGTAAATAATGATTCATCAGAAACTTTACTTTCAGCATTTCCTGATGGAGCTGTAAATCTGTATCATAACAATATTGGGCGTCTTGAAACACAATCAGGTGGTTGTCAGATTACAGGAGCTTTAGGTGTAGGCACAACTAGTGTTGGTGCAACTGCTGGTGAGCTAAGAGCTGCAGATGAAATTACAGCTTATTATTCTTCTGATGAAAGATTAAAAGAAAACATAACAACAATAGAAGATGCATTAGATAAAGTTAATGCTATTCGTGGAGTTGAGTTTGATTGGAAAGCAGATCACATAAAAAAACGTGGCGGTGAAGATGGATATTTTGTTAGAAAGCATGACGTAGGTATTCTTGCACAAGATGTAAAAAAAGTTTGTCCAGAAGTTGTTGCAGAAAAAGAAGATGGCACTCTTGGTGTGAAGTATGAAAAATTAATTGGACTGCTCGTGCAAGCAATTAATGAGCTGTCCGCCAAGGTTAACAAATGACAGTTACAGCATCCGGCACAATAACATTTTCTGATATTATGAACGAGTTTAATTCTGGCGGAGGCCAGTCTAACATTAAACTTGGTGATTATATAGCAAGATACCCAGATAATTTTGGTGGTATACAAGAAGAACTTATTACCGTTGCGTGGACTGGTCAACATTTTCAGCTTAATACTCTTTCTGGATCTTTTTTTCCATATAGTTATTTTGCTTATCCGGGGAAATTAAGGTTAAGATTTTTGTTAAACAGTTCTGTTAACGTGCCTTTTTATGTTTCTACAACAGATAACACATCAGGAAGTAATTTAGCTTCAGGAGTTTTAAATAATGGAGCTGTTTATGATACAAGCAGCATTTATCACTCAGGAGCATCTACTCATGTTATAGTTGACTTAGCTACCGCAGCTGGAGGCACAAGTGAAGGCATAACTACAAACATAGTTTATCTAAATACCAATGCACAACAAACAGTGAGTGGAAATAATTATACTCCTGTAATAAGTTCTTTTCCTGATAATAATAGATTAGTTACATATAACAGGCCTTTTTGTGATGTTACTTTGAACGCTAGTTATTCAGGGGGATCTGAAACAGGGAAGGTATCAGGGGGCGCTCAACTTACCACAAGTGTAAGTCCACAACGTTTAAATGGTATGATTCCTGCTGGGCAAAGTTTAACAGCTCAACTGACAGTTTCTGCTTATCCTAGTATATTTGCAGGGGGAATAGCACCTGTTGCGTATATTGGTTATTTGTACCCAGTAACTTTTGGTGGGCCTGTCGGTAATTTAGGGGGAGGTTGGACTACTGGAAGCTCTGGGTATTTTACTGTTTATCCTTATACAGGCTCAGGGAACGGTTACATAAATGGAGGTCCTACTAGTGCAGGTAATATACCTAATACTGCATCTGGAGTTGGCCAGTATTTACGTAGCGGTAACTCTAATGTAGTCGCTGCTGTTTTTGGGTCTATTCCGTCTACTAGTAGTTTTAGTGTTAGTATGGGAGGAAGCGGATCTACTGTAAGTTGTACAGTGACTAATAACACTTCTGATTGGTGGTATTGGGTTCCTTTTATTCAACCAAACGGCGGTAATAGATACCAACCTTTTTACACAAATTATTTTGATTCTGGTAGTAATAATCAATTTACATTGCAGACTAACTGGGGAGGCACCGGAACAACTCAAAAGTTTGGACAAAACACAAGACCTTCCATTAGATTTGCAAAATCCAGTAGTGGCGGAACAGATGTTGGAGACTTTAATTTTACAGTTTATATGCCTGCTAATGCTAATAGAGCTACAGTTACCTCGACGTATTCTAATTTAATCAATACCGCTGGAAATCCAGGGTTCTCTTCTAACGTACCACCAGGAGGTAGTGCAGGAAGTGGTACAGGATCTTTGTATTTTGCTAGTGCCTATTTTCCTTATATATACAACGACTATCCAACTACGGGAACCATGAGATTTAGATCTAGAAATCTTGTAGGAGGAACTTATTCAGCAACAAGTAATCCTTTAGGAGTTTTTAGTGTTAGTGACCTTACACCTGGCTGGGATAGTGCTTTAGGTGGAAGCGATGAAACGGCTACTGCTACATATAGTACAGGCACAACAGGTCTAGAAGATAATTTTGCTGTTAGAGGAAATAAAAGGAACGTGAAATTATCTAATTATTATGGTACAAAAAACCTAGGTTCAGACGGAGGATAATATGATTTCAAACATTACTCATGAAAGCACAGCAGAAGAAATACTTGAAAAAGTAAAATTTGATTTTTTAATGTCAAAAGATGAAGCAGCAGCTAAAGCCATAGAAGAACATAAAAAATTTCAGGAGATGCTAGATGCTGAGTAAAGTAAATATAGCGCCAGGTATTGATAAAGAGACTACTAACTACGGAGCAGAAGGTAGATGGATTGATTGTACTAATGTTAGATTTAGATCAAAGCTACCTGAAAAAATTGGAGGGTGGACTAAACTAATTGACCCTAAAATATGTGGCGTGGTTCGTGCACAAAAAACTTGGTTCTCAACAGCGGGTGTTAGATTTATGGCTCTTGGCACAGATAGAAAATTGTATGTATACTCTGAGGGTGTTGTAAGTGACATTACTCCTATTCGATTAACTGCAACTTTATCTGGTCCTTTTACTGCTAACGGGACTGCTACTATAACAGTTGCGCACACTAACCACGGAGCAACAGAAGGTGACTTCGTAACTTACAGTGGAGCTACCGCTTTAAACGGAGCAGACTTTAACGCAGAATATGAAATCACAAGTATCGTAGATGCAAACTCTTACACTATTACACATACAGGGAACGTAAGCTCTGGCACAGGCGGAGGAACAGTAACCGCTAAGTATCAAATAAATGTAGGTTCTCCTACAAGTAGTTTTGGTTTTGGTTGGGGCACTGCTACATGGAACGCCGGATCGTGGAACACACCTAGAACTTCTTCTGCTATTTTTGTTGAAGCCACTTATTGGTCTTTTGATATTTTCGGAGAAGATTTGTTAGCTACAAGAAACAACGGAGCATTGCATAGATGGGATTTGTCAGGAGGAGTTGCAACTCCAGCTACAGTTATATCTACAGCGCCAGGAACAAGTAGATATAATTTAGTAACTAACGGACAGTTTGTTTTATGTTTAGGCACTGAAGAAACAATAGGAACTCCAGGGACACAGAACAACATGATGATACGTTGGTCTAAACAAGGAAGAACAGATGTGTGGGAATATACAAGTATTAGAGAAAATGCATCAGGGTTTTTAATCGCACAAGATGGTTCTAAAATTATGGCTGCTGCTAGATCTCGTGGTAGTGTTTTGGTATGGACTGATTCTTCTCTAAACATTCTTACCCTTATCGGTGGAGATGACGTGTTTAGTTTACAACAAGTTGGATCAAGTTGCGGTGCTATTTCTCCTTTCTGTTGGGCAGAGGTTAACGGTGTAAGTTATTGGATGTCACAAACAGCTTTCTATGTTTTTGACGGTTCTGTTAAAAAATTAGAATGTTCTGTGCAAAATTTTATTTTTGAAGATTTAGATACTACATCACAAGTGCAAACGTATGCAGGTATTAATGTAGACTTTAATGAAGTGACTTGGTTTTATCCATCAAAAGGATCTCAAGTTATAAACAGAAGTGTAACTTACAATTACCTAGAAGATATCTGGTACACTAATACTGGCTTTGCAAGAACAGCGTGGTCGGATAGAGGTGTGTATGCAAATCCATTTGCTTCTAGATATTATCCTAATGATCTACCAACAAACGAAGAGATACGAGGAGTAACTGCCGGGTCATCGCAAATCTACAGGCACGAAGATGGACTAAACGATGATGGTCAAGCAATGACATGTAACATAACTTCTGGTGATATTGATATTGAAGATGGTGATCAAGTTTACCATATAAGCAGAGTCATTCCTGATTTTAAAAATTTAGCAGGGACAGTAAATGTAGCTTTAAATTTTTTAAATTATCCAACATCAACTACACCACGTAATTTTAATTCTAACGTAACAGCTTCTACTAAACATTTTTCTGTGAGAGGCCGTGGAAGACAGTCCAATATTGTACTGTCTAGTAACACACTAGATTCTGATTGGAGATATGGTACGTTTAGATATGACATAACCCCGGACGGATCAAGATAATGGCAAGAATAAAAATAACTAGGTTTCCTTTGCCACAAAAAGAATTTACGAGAGAACAGCAAGATCTTTTAATTAGAGAACTAGAGGCTGTAATAAATCAATTAAATTTTAGTTATCAATCTGATATAAAAGATGAAGTAAACGCAAGGAGTTGGTTCGGTGTCTGATCAATATATAAATAGAAGCCTAGATTTAACTAATACAAACGAGCAAACTTTGTATACTGTCCCTACAGCTCAAATTACTCAACCACCACAAGAGCCGACTACTTCAATAGTAAAAAGCATTGTGGTCTGTAATGATTCTGGTGGAGCAGTGACGCTTACTATAACAATATTAGACAAAAGTTTAGGTCCAGCTACCGTTACTTTGTTCCATCAAAAATCTATAGGAGCTGGAGAAACTGTTGAATTAATTAGTCAACCTTTAGTATTAGAGGACTCTGATCAGTTAAAAGTACAGGCATCTTCGGGTAATGCCTTGCATGTAATATCGTCGATATTAGAGATAACATAATGAAAAAGGTACAAGATTCTAAGGTTATTGGTACACAGATGGTAGAAGGGGTAGAGGTTCCAGTTATACAACCTGAAGTATATGAGAGAATATATTGTAAAAACTGTGGAAATGAAGTAGATTCAGAGGAACAAGCTACAGGTGTTTGTAGTTCTTGCGGTCAGCCTTGGTCAGTGCACAAGGCAAAAGACATACAAATTAAAGTGGTTCAGTTGCCGATAGGCGCTGGATCAGGCGAATAACAAGATTAGCCACCTTGCGGTAGATTATGGATGAGCTTTTTGATATCATCGAACTTTATAAGTTTAAGTACCCATTGTGGTCAGATAACAGTCTAAAAGAAATATTCCAACATGTTTACCCATCTTTGATATTAGGACAGTTTAACATCCATCATGACGATGAGGGTGTTTACGGATTTAGAAACTGGGCTTTTTTAAGCGAAGATGCCGAAAAAAAATATTTAGAAACTAGGGAGCTAGATTTACATGATTGGAAAAGTGGCAATAGGACTTGGGTCATTGATACAATCTTTACGAGGAAACATAACGAGCATATGATTTTTTATAAAACATTTTTCACACACTTATTAGGGCCAGGTAAAAAAGTACAATGGTTAAGACTAGCGCCTAACGGATTAATAAGAAGTCATATGTCTATAACAACTAAGGAGCATATGCTGTAATGGGATCGGTCAAGGATAAAGTCGATAAGGTCATGAATAAAGTGGCTGACAAGATCATGCCAAAAGAAGTTGCTAAAGTTGCTCCTTATATAGCTATGGCTGCTCCGTTCTTAGGACCTGTTGGTATGCTTGCAACACTACCAGCACAAGCTCTAGCAGATGCAAAAAACTACGGAAAATTAAATTATAAAAAACTAGCACTACAAGCTGCTATGACAGGTATAGCTAAAGCAGGACAATCAGGAAAAGCTTTAAGTGGAGAACAAGCTTTTGCAGACGCTAACCCTGATTTGTATAGTACTACAGGTACAGCTGGAGCACCTTTGTCTCCAGGGCAATCAATGGCAATGGTAGGAGACACAAGTTTAGCTGGGACAGCTGCAGGTACAGGGCCTATACTTGGTGCTTCTAATCCTATGGCTTTAGCAGAAGCAAATCCTGCTGCATTTGAAACATTTATGGAAACATATAAACCAAGTTTTGGCGATAGAGTTGCTGATGTAATTACAAAAACAGGCAGAAGCATGTACCAACCTTTACAGTTTGGAGAGGATGCACCTAGTATATCAGATCAATTATTTAATATGGACAGAGCTAAACAAGCAGCCTTTATGCTCGGTCCGATGACCACGTACGCCGGTATGGATGCAATAGATCAAATGGAAGCTGGACAAGGAGGAGGCGGCACAGCAACATCAGGAGGAATGAGTGCTCAAGCGTTGTATGATGATTTCTTACAATCAGGAAGATTAGCCGGATATACGGATGAAGAAATAAACACTATATATGGACCATACGGTGACATGGCTGGAGGAGATTATCAAACAGTAAACGTGGACCGCGGACCGCGGAGAAGACAATTCCCTGGAACTAATTACAATTTATTTACGTATGCTAATGGTGGTCGAGCAGGTTATGCTGAGGGAGATATTGTATCACCAGAACAGATGTTAGATGACGAAGAGTTACAAAAAAAATTAATAATGGATGCTTTATTCCCTGAAGGATCTCCAGGTGCAAACGAAGATGCAATAGCAGACCAGATGTTAAATATGCAGATGCAAGAAATGATGAGTCCAAGAATGGGAAGAGCTGGCGGTGGTATTATGCAAGTTGCTCCGGGTGTACCAGCAGGTATGGAACTAGATTATAGAAACACAGGTGGTTTTATTCCTATGGGTGGACCAGAAAAAGCTGATGACGTCCCAGCAATGTTATCCAAAAATGAATTTGTTATGACAGCAGACGCTGTACGTGGTATGGGTGATGGAGATGTTAATAGAGGAGCACAAAGAATGTATGATCTTATGAATAATATGGAGGCCAAAGTATAATGCCATCAGAATTTGATACCAAGACCACCCAGGTCTCGATGTCTTCTCCCGCAGTGGAGAAGATGCTTGCAATGTATGAACCAAAATTAGCGGGAATATTAGGCGGAAACATAAACACAGCTGCTTTTGCACCAACAGTAGCTGCACAAAACCAAGCGCAACAAGAAGCAATGAAACTTGGCTTAGGCCAACAAGGTTTTTCTTATGACCCAGCAACAGGAGCAGTAACCCAAACAGGGCTAGCTTCTTTTCAACCATATTTAAATCAAGCTACGACAGCTGCAAACCAGATTCAAGGTGCCGGTGCTACTGCATTACAAAATGCTGCATCAGCAATAAATCAAATGCAAGGATTAGCAGGAGCTCAAGCTATTTCGGGGGCTGCAGACCCGAGCATGCAACTGGCTCAAGCTGACCTTGCTGGCGCAAGAGATGTGCTAGGTCAGAGCATAGGAGATTTCATGTCTCCATACCAACAACAGGTGATTGATTCTGTATTGGCTGACTATGATCTAGACACACAAAAACAACAACAAGATTTAGGAATAGCACAAGCGCAACGCGGTACGTTTGGACAGGGCCGAGCAGAGTCTGCAACTCAACAGATGCTCGCGGACCGTGGTAGAAATAGAGCAGCAATACAAGCAGATTTATTGATGAGAGGATATCAACAAGCAGCATCAGACAGAAACCAACAAGCTGCAAACTTAATGGGGCTTTCAGCACAACAAGCAGGACTAGGCACTACTGCTGGGGATCTTTTAGGCCAAGACATATCTGCATTACAAACTGCTGGAACAACACAAGGACAGTTAGCAGGATCGCAAATGTCACCATTCCAGAATGCACTAGCAGCGCAAACACAACTTGCTAGTCTTGCGCCTTCATTAGATGCACAACAATACGGCGTGCTATCTGCATTCGGTGATCAACAACAAAAACAAACGCAAGCAGGATTAGACGCTCTAGCGCAAACTAATAAGCTTGCACAGTATGCACCTTACGAACAATTAGGTTTCGTAGGTCAACAAATTTCTGGACTAATGGGCGGATACGGAACAGGAACAAGTATCGGAACGACTGCTGGACCACAGCCAACATCAGGTCAATCATTGATGGCTGGACTAGGAACAGGCGCGGGCATTCTATCTAGTCTCGGAGGATTATTCGGTGGTTAATACATTAAGAAGAAAAATGTTTAGTATGGGTGGAAATGTACCTGGACATCATGGTGTAGGTATTACATCTGGCATGCGTTACAACAAGGGCGGCCGTGTAGGTTTTGCACCTGGAGGAGGTGTTGATCCTGTTGATGAAATGTTTGAAAGTAAAAAAGCTGAGACTACTGCGAAAGAAGTAAAGGCTGGTAAAGGGTTAGGCAAAAAAGGTTTTGGTTTAGCTGGACTTAAAATTAGAGGGATTCCTATAGGTAAATTATTAGGTACATTTGGTTTTGGGCCAGGTTTCGGAGCGACTTTAAGGTCTTTAAGGAGCGGCTCTACTAAACCTATTAGGGGGTACATTAAAAGAGGAGTACCTATGAAAGACGTTAGGTCTATGAAAGATCTTCTTAATTCAAGAGCCCTTAGAACTGCGGGAGTTACAACCGGAGGAGTTTTAGGAGCTGGAGGAGCAGCTAGTTTACTATCTAACATTTTACCTGACTCAGATTTTTCTGAATCAGATGCTCCTATACTAAGAGGCTTGCAAATGGCTAGAGATTATGTTGTTGATCCTCTTGTAGATTACACTCCTGGAGGCTTGGCTTATTATGGTTTTACCGGGGAAAATTTATCAGACGAAGCTAGAAAGCTAGGAGGAAAAGAAGCTAGAGCAGATATAGATGCTACTCCAGATATTGATCCACCTGCTGTAGAATCTTTAGTAGAAAGAATATCTGCTGAAGATCAATTAAGACAAGACTTTGCTCAAAGAAAAGCATTGTATGAAGAATTAATGTCAGATTCTGACGAAGGACAAAACAACTTAGGTGTTCTTGGTAGATCATTACTAGAAGCATCAGAAGCACTTAACCAAGGTCAAGGCTACATATCAGCAGGTAATGTATTTGGTACGGGCCTAGCTGATGAGGTTGCAAGAAGAGATGAAAGAGCTGCATCAATTAAAGACGCAGCTGCCACACAAGCAATCACTGATGTTATGAGTGAAAGAGCAGTTAACCAAGCTACTATGCAAGAAGCACTACTTGCAGGAGACACAGATACAGTAAGAACATTACAAGGTATAAACCAAGCACAAGCTGCTGGCATACCTTTAGAAAAGGTACCGACAGATGATGGAGGAGAGTTAGATAAAGAGTCATTAGATGAAAGACCAGGCACAGTCTTTATTGACCCAGACAATGTTATCGGAAAAGGTTTCTTTGTAGCTGTAAACAGTAGAGGTGAGAAAGCATCATTTAACGACGTACAAGCGGCTATTGAATTTGCAGAAACGTAGGAGCTGGTATGGTAGCCGCATCACTTCTTAAATTAACAGCGTCTGAACTTGCTAAAAAAGGCCTACGATCAAGTAAAGATCTTGGTAATTATATAAAGATTAGACCAGACAATAATAAACTTACTATAGGATTACCAGGAGAAAGAAAGCCAATCGTATTAGATAGCAACGTTACTTTAAAGGATGCAATTAATTTAAGAAATAAGCGCATAGACAAAGCAGGTTTTTCTAAGAAAGAAAAAGATCTTTTACTACAACCTCCTGTTCCAGGAGAAAATGTTTTAAATTTTATTAAAAAACAAAGAGCAGTAGATGAAGCGGCTAAAAAATTTAATAAAAATAAACCAGAAACTTGGAAAGGTTTGTTGTCTTCATATGGAGAAAAAGACCCTAGTTTTGTTTTACCTACTGACAAAAACATTCGTAAGTTTGTAATAGATAAACTTAAAGAATCTTCAAAAGCAACAAGTAATGTTTTTGATGCTAGTTTTAACCCCTCTCTTACTAGCAGAGCAATGGTAAAACAATTTTCAACAACAAATATGAATAAATCTGTTTATAACCAAGGTTTAAAAAAACTTGGTATACAAACCAAAACTGAAAGCAAAAGTAAATCACTAAAAGGTGCAAGCGCACAGCAAATGCAAAAATTAAAAAATTTTTTATTTTCTAAAGCTTACACAGCAGGTCAAAAAAAACATATACGTGAAGTAAATGAAATGAAAAAAATATTAAATAAAAGATCTGGAATTTATTACGGCAAAAGAGGTGATCAAGACAAAGCACTAGAAATAGAACATGCTCAAGCCGTTTATGATGTTATAAGACAACTTGGTATTAATAATATTGATGAGTTTATAAAAAACGCAACCCCAAAACAAATAAACGACGTTGCTAAAATAGCAATGCGATATTCAAATTTAGGATTTGCAACAAAACTTCAGAACAGAGGAAGACTTTCTAAAAGTGAATTATTTGAAACAGGTACTACCGGAGAACATTCAAAAAAAGGTGTAATTTTAAGAAATCTTGAAGTTGAAAGATTGAGGGCTACAGGCAAATATGATGAAGCTGATATACTTGAACAAAAAATAAAAGATGATATTAAAGAATTTATAGCCTTAAGAAAAATAGAAGCGAAAGCAGGACTTCCTTTAAAGTTCGATTACTCAAAAAACCATTGGCTTCCAGAATACGCTCGAATAAAAAGTTCTGATTATTATAACGTTCCTGAAAGATCTATAAGCCAACAAATTTTTGATATTGCAGAAGCTAGAGGTATTACTCTTCCAAAAAGAAAAAGAAAAACAGTACAAGGTACCTATTTTAACCCAGGTGAATTTAAACCAATAACAGAAACAGAATTTAAAGAATTAAAAAACGACGGTGGTAGTGTCGGCATACAGCCTGTAGCTAGTCCTACACAAAAATTTGATGCAGATGTAAAACAAATGATGGAGACTACTGGTCTAGATTTTTCTGACGCAATCATAGAACTTATGAAAGACAATGCTAAAAGAGAAAAATTTAACATCGGGGGTATGGTTGGAGGAAACAAAAAAGGATTTGCATTAGACGATGAGTCTTTAGGCAATAAAGTTGGTGCGTTAGAAAGTTTGTTAGCAGGTATCGGAGCAGGTTTGATTGATATACCAAAAGGTGCCTTTACTCTTGGTGCTGCATTAATGGATGTAGGATTTGGTACGAACAACTCAGCAAAAATGGAAGCATGGTTTGACGATCTTACTGATTTTGATGAAAAAGCAGAACAACACTGGTTAGGCAGTTTTGCTAGGATAGCTACAAATTTAGGTGTACCAGGTGCGTATGGATTTAAAGCAGGTGAACGTCTTGCACGTAACGCGCTTCTTGCAAAACGTAATGGTAATTATTTTAAACTTACAGACCCTGTGCTCCAAGAAAAATTTAAAACATCTTTGAATGCAAAAGGTAGATTGCTGGCAACACTTGGAGGCGCAGCTGGTGTAGGCGCAACAGATGCTATATTTGTAGGTGATCCTGAAGGTGTTGGTACGTTTGGTGACATGATAGGTATGGGGCCTACTGAGCTAGATCCTAACGACGAAAACCTTGCATCAAGAGAAATAGCAAACAGAGTTAGGTTCGGTGTAGATGGTGCACTATTTTTAGGATTGATTGGTGGAACGGGGTCCGCGATAAAATCTTTAGCAAGAAGACGAGATGACCTAGCTTCTAATAATGACGCTATCGATAAGTTTTTTTCTACCCTTAGACCTAGAGGTAAAAAATCACAAGCATTCTTTGACATGGAAAGAAAGAATATTGGTGCGCGGGCCGGGGATATAAATTTTGCAGGGGAACAAGCTCGTAAACTAGACAAACACATTGATGCAATATTTCCATTTGTAAAAAATCCATTTAATAAACTAGGCAACAAAGGACGATCTGAATTTATGGATAAATTAAACGATACTTTATTGTCTGGTGAAATAAGAATGGATGCTACAGGGAAAGTTAATTTTGGTCCTATGGATAAAAATTTATCAGATGAGATTACAAAAATTATGAAAGGCAAAAACGCTAAACAAGAAGACATTGATGGTGTGTTTGATTCTTTTGAACAAATGCGTTTAGGATGGGGACATATATTTAGTCGTCTAGGTTATTCTATGGATGATGCAGGAAGGTCAGAATTTAGAGCTTTGTTTGGCAACAAATTTAAAAGTTATCTTCGATCAACTTATGAAATATTTCAAAACAAAAGTCTATTGCCTTTCCTT
>CEQP01104066.1_pt1 | contig 13453 bp, 14 predicted proteins | sample 356291 | NCBI WGS metagenome assembly CEQP01 (sample SAMEA2621221, study PRJEB7988) | marine metagenome | isolation source: saline water (ENVO:00002010), including | reverse complement strand
GCTCCGGCAGCAGAGCCGTCGCTAGAAGAGTCTTCTGCTGAAGCATTTGGATCATCGAAAGACTCATCATCTTCATCACCCTCTGAGGCGATAGACTTAAAGCTTGTTCCAGATAGAACAAGAGTTACCATTGAAAAGTATGTAGCAAGTTTTTTAAATAGTTTCATCTGTGATGATCCCCGTAATTTTTTATTTATTTTAAGGTACTAACTTTAGTTTTTAAAACTTTGTTAGTGATTTTCAATTAATTCACATTGTTTGTAAACAACAATTTTAACTTTTTACACTTAGTTACATGTCCAAAGCGAAAAGGATTATATGTCATTTAGATTGAGAATTATAGGGAAAATTCAATATATTTCCTCAAATTTTTTCATGTAAAAAGTAATAAAAAAAACTTGAGATAATTGGATATAATCATTAATCCTTACAAAAACATTATAGTAAATTGGAAAAAATGATGAAAATGAAAAAAATATTTCTATTAACCTCACTCCTTGCTTTCACTTCAACTTTAAGTGCTGAGTGCACATATCCAAAGAAAAAGTTTGATATACCCTCAGGAAAAAAAGCGACTGAAGCAGAAATGGTTGAAACAATGGGTAAAGTCAAAAAATTTCAAGAAGATCTGGCTGAATACCGTGTTTGCCTTGATGAAGAACTAGCAAAAGTCTCTGAAGATATTGAAGGCTATGAAGAAATAAAAATTATGCAGGTACAAAAGTTCAATGCCTCTGTCGAAGATGAAACTAAACTCGCAGAAGAATGGAGCGAAGCTGTGAGGGCCTTTAAATCAAAATAAGGAAATAAAATGCCAAAAACTGTAACCATAACAGGTGCAGCTGGACAGATTGGATATCAGCTTGCATTTAGGATTGCTTCTGGTCAACTTTTGGGAGCAGGCGAAAAAATCAATCTAAACCTTTTGGAAATCACTCCAGCACTAGATGCACTGAAAGGAGTAGCGATGGAATTAGAAGATTGTGCATTTGAGGCTCTGAGTGAAATAAGTATCTCTGATGACCCAAGTATAGCATTCATGGATAGTGATTATGCGTTCTTAGTTGGCGCTAAACCTCGTGGGCCAGGCATGGAGAGAAGTGACTTACTTCAAGAAAATGCAAAAATCTTCTCGGCACAAGGTAAAGCAATCAATGAAAATGCGTCGAGAGACATAAAAGTTCTTGTAGTTGGTAATCCTGCGAATACAAATGCACTGATTGCAATGTCAAATGCACCGGACATAGATAAGAGTGCATTTACAGCAATGATGAGGCTTGACCATAATAGAGCTCTTGCTCAACTTGCTTCTCACTTAAAATGTCATTCAAGTGAACTCTCAAATATGACAATCTGGGGAAATCACTCAACTACTCAATATCCCGATGTAAGCAACTTAAAGCTTAATGGAAAGAACATAGCTTCATCTCTTGATAGTACATGGGTGAAAGATGATTTTATTCCGCGTGTACAAAATAGGGGCGCAGAAATTATAAAAGCAAGAGGTTTATCAAGTGCCGCATCAGCAGCTTCAGCTGCTATAGATCATATGAGAGATTGGACTGTTGATACCAAAACAGATGATTGGGTAAGCATGGCTATTCCGAGTGATGGATCATATGGTGTCAGCGAGGGTATTATCTATTCTTTTCCAGTGACTTGTGAGAATGGATCTTACTCAATAATTCAAAACCTAGAAATCGACGAATTTAGCATGGCCTCAATGAAATTAACAGAGAAAGAACTTCTCGAGGAAAGAGCAGCAATTGAAGAGTTGCTGTAAATTTAGACAAGATTAAATTTAATCTGTAGAATCCATGATCCGAAATGAATCGAATTTTTTTTAAAGCCAAATAGGTTTAATAGGATTAAATGGTATTTTTTATAGCGACAATTTTGCTCTTTATATGGGTTACATATACTGCAATGGAACTGAGAAAAGCAACCCTAGTAGCGGGTTTGTTTATTGTTGCCTACATGCTGGTTGGCAGCCCAAGCACCATCACTATTTCTACGCTTTGGATTTTATTTGGTCTTCTCGTTTCTCTAAACATTCCAGAAATAAGAAGAAACTACATCACAAAAAAAATACTTGATATATACAAAGCATTACTACCAAAAATCTCTAAAACGGAACAAGAGGCAATTGAGGCAGGTAATGTGTGGTGGGATGCGGAATTATTTACAGGTAATCCGGATTGGGATGTACTGAGATCTAACCCTAAGGCAATGCTACCTCCAGAAGAGCAAGCTTTCTTGGATGGCCCTACAAATGAATTATGTGAAATGATTGATGATTGGGAAGTTTCACACAAGGCCTATGACTTACCAGAAGAGGTATACAGTTTCATAAAAGAAAAAGGGTTCTTTTCATTTATTATTCCAAAAAAATATGGCGGTCTTGAGTTTTCTCCGCTTGGTCTTATATACGTCATGGCTAAACTTGGTTCAAGAAGTGGAACAGCAGCCTCCATGGTTGGTGTGCCTAACTCACTTGGGCCAGCTGAACTACTCATGCACTATGGTACAACTGAACAAAAAGACGAGCTGCTTCCGAAACTTGCATCTGGGGAACATGTTCCTTGTTTTGCTCTTACCGGGCCATATGCTGGATCTGATGCGACCTCAATGCCAGATACAGGCATTGTTTGCAAGGGTGAATTTGAAGGACAAGAAATTATTGGTATCAAGTTAAACTTCAGTAAGAGATACATCACCTTGGCACCAATAGCTACTCTGATAGGTCTTGCCTTCAAAATGTATGATCCTGATCATTTAATAGGAGAAGTAGAAGACTACGGAATAACATGTGCTTTACTTCCCAAGGGATTAAAAGGGCTTGAAACTGGTAGAAGGCATATACCTATAGGAAATCCTTTCATGAATGGCACCATCACAGGTGATGATGTTTTTATACCCCTTGAATATATTATTGGAGGAGTTGAGCAAGCTGGTCAGGGATGGAAAATGCTCACGGATTGTCTATCTGCAGGAAGAGCTATTGTACTTCCATCGGGAGCTATGAGTGGAGCAAAATCAGCCCTAGCTGTAACAGGATCTTATGCTAGAGCAAGAGAACAGTTTGGGATGCCTATTGCTGAATTTGAAGGCATACTTGAGCCTCTTGGTAGAATGGCAGGAAGATCGTATATTATCTCTTCCTCTCTATCTACTACTGCCATGGCTATTGGTGCTGGCGAAAAGCCTTCAGTTATTTCAGCAATTCTAAAATATCACACTACAGAACTTGCAAGACAGATAGGAATAGATGCCATGGATATCCATGGGGGTAAAGCTGTAATGCTTGGACCTAAAAACTATATGGCTGGCGGATATCAAAGTACACCAGTAGGCATAACTGTTGAAGGTGCAAACATAATGACAAGAAGCCTAATAATTTTTGGGCAGGGCGCATTTAGATGTCATCCATATGTATTAAAAGAAATTGAAGCAGTAAATATTGAAGACGAAAATGAATCTCTTGAGCAATTTGACCTTCACCTTTTCGGTCATATTGGCCATTCAATATCAAACGCTGTCAGATCCCTGGTTAGGGGCTTAACTGATAAGTTCACACCAAGTCCAATTGAAGGTGAAACGGCAATTTACTATAAGCAAATTAATAGGCTTAGTGCTGGATTTTCTTTCTTGACCGACATATCAATGCTTGTGATGGGAGGAGAATTAAAAAGAAGAGAAACGATCTCAGCCAGGTTGGGAGATGTCTTGAGCTCACTTTATCTTGCAAGTACAACGCTAAAACATTTTGAGGATAGTTCCGAGAAAGATCTGGATCTTGAACTCTTAGCATGGAGCCAAAAAACCTTATTAAATGAAGCGCAGGAAAAGCTCTGCCAGACATTAGATAACTTTCCAAATAAGTATGTTGCCATGATAGTAAGATTTCTTATTTTTCCAACGGGTAAGAATTTCAGGGCTCCAAGCATTAAAGAAACTTTGAAACTTGGTAAATTAGTATCCAGAAATACGAAAACAAGAGACAAACTTATCCACGGAATCTACCAAAGTAATGAGCCATCAAATCATTTTGCTCAAATGAACAAACTTTTGGAGCTTTACGAATCATCTCACAAGGATAGATCGGTTATTTTAAAAGCTAAGAAAAAGGGATTGATAAATGGTTCTACCTTTGAAGAACTCCTTAAAAATGCGGCCAATGAAGGAATAATTAGCGCTGATAAAATCGAGGAGCTCAAAGAATATAACGATCTTGCTGATGACATCATCAATGTAGACGATTTTTCTCAAGAGGAAGTTGACCAACTAAGATAGTTACTTTATACCTGAAAGTAATTAAAACCTCTTGAATTTAATCTTGGACAAACTTCTTCTATTCTCATCCTATCATTACTAATCAAGAGTCCTAAATCGCCTCCACCAGATCCAGATGGTTTATAAAAAACGCCTGCGTTCTCAGCTAACTTAATCATTTCGTCATGATTTTCAAAAATTCCAATATTAAGCTTTCTATCCAAACCTAATAATAAATCGTTGTATGCCATAAGATGTTTGAGTATTGAATTGCTATCATTTTTAGAGATGAAAGAATGAATATAATCCAATTCCATCTTCATCTTTTTGGCTTGCTTTGAAAAATAAGATGGATGCTTTTCTTTTCCAGCTTGATATTTGTCAATCATTTCAGATGTCTTTACGGATATATCATTTATAACTGCAATCACAATCAAATCATCAGGAAGTTCAACTTGGTTATACTCAAGTTTCGAACTATTTGTAAGTCTGCAAGACAAGGCTCTCGCTTCTTCATAAGATGCAACAACATCAAAACCACTCCCTTTTGAATTTTGAGCATTTCTATGAGTAACAATTGAATAATCAATAATTTTTTGAGGAGTAAGCCTCATCTCATAAAATTTGTTAAAAGCCAATGTAATTGCTACAGAAACCGCTGCACTCGAACCGATACCAATCTTTTTTTTCTCAAAGAAAAACTCACTTGTATCTATGCTTATAGTTTTTCCTGTGAAGGTTTTTTTAAATTTCCTTATCGACTGCTGCAAAATGGTGCCCAATTCCTCGGGATCCTCTCTGAGCCAGGCAATATTTAAATCATCATTAAACATAAAAGGATATGAGCTATTACTTATAGATGATCTGAATATATTGTGCGGCTTATTATTTTCAATTATTGAAACCCTTGCCTCTTGAGGAGTAGAAAGAATTATGGATTTCCCACCTTCAAGCGCCATGTATTCTCCAGTAAAAAATACTTTACCTGATGCTTTAGTATCAATTTTCATTGACTACTCTTGGAGACCCTCCAATTCCTGCATGGACAATTTCAATTACATCTGTTTTTTCTGTAATCGTTTCTTTAATGGCTTTAGATGATTTAGGATCACAAATAATTTTAACCTGGGGACCGGCATCAATTGTGTAAAAGAGCTCGTGCCCTGCCGCTCTTAAATTCTCTATTTCAGCAACACAACTTATAGTTACGTCACTTTTATATGCAATAGGGGGGCTAGAGGTCTTCATCACTTGGTGCATTAGTTCACAATTTTTTTCAGTTACGTTCTCTAGCTTTAACATATTTTTTTCTCTAATAGCCACTAAAGCCTCATTGACATGCTTTTGATTGATATCAAGCCAATCATTATAAATAGGCGATGTTTTCCGGGAAATTTCCATGCCTTCTCTTGAGCTGATTTTTTTTGGTTTGGTTGAAGCAATACAAATTAATATATCAAGTGGCCAATCTGATTTTTTTAAGATTTGTGAACACCTATAACTATCATTTTTATCCATTAAAACAAATCCCCCTAAGAGAGATCGAGGGGCCGAGCCTGAACCTAGCATACATGCATTTACTCTGTCACTCATTTTTAGGTCGATGTTATAATGTGCTTCATATGCGGTTACAAAAGATGCTATCCCTGATGCCGACGAGGCAAGTCCAGATGAGGTAGGGAAATTATTTTCTGATTTTATAACTAGAAAATCGTTTGACTTCGAGATCTTTGATAGATACTTCAAAGGCGGAACAATCTTTGACAAGTCTTGCTGTTCTTGTCCATTTATAAATAGCCTATGCTGCTTGGATGATAAATTTTTATATATTTTTGTTTTTGATTGCATTGAGTCAACAGTCAAAGAAATGGAGCTCATCGCAGGCATGTTTTGATCAATATCTTTCTTTCCCCAATACTTCACTAAGGCAAAATTAGGATGTGCAATGGCGGTCGTTTGTATCAAAAATTTCTCCCTTATCCAGATAATTTTAGCTATTTAAAGTAGTATACTTTACCACTGCGAATTGTAGAAAATTCAGTTTAATTTATGGCCTCATTTAAAACAAAAATCCCAGAGTATAAGAAATTGATAGATGATTGCTTAGAAGATAGTCTTCCGAACCACGACCAATCACCTCAAAAACTCAGTCAAGCAATGCTTTATTCAGTGATGAATGGCGGTAAAAGAATTAGGCCTTTGATGATGCTTGCCTCAGCAAAGACATTGGACATAAATATTGATGATGTCCTTCCCTTCGCTACATCAATTGAGTTGCTTCATTCATTCTCTCTTATTCATGATGACTTACCCTGCATGGATGATGATTCCCTGAGAAGAGGACTACCTACTACTCATATTAAATTTGGCGAAGCCACAGCAACATTAGCGGCAGATGCACTTCAATCTTTAGCATTTCAAAACATGGCTCTAGCGAAATTTCCTGAATCAAAAATTTCTCATCTTAGACTTATTTCTATGATCGCAGAGTCAATTGGCTCTTCTGGAATGGCAGGTGGGCAATCCCTGGACTTAGACTCAGAAAATAAAAAACTAAATGCTAAGAGTGTTGAAAATATCTATATGCTCAAAACTGGAAGATTGCTTCGAGCATCAATTTTAACTCCTACATATTTCAAGAAATTAAGCGAAGAAAAGCTTAAGGCACTCAATAATTTCTCTGAGGCAATCGGTATTGCCTTTCAAATACAGGATGACTTAATCGAAGCAGAAGGAGATTTTGAGACGATAGGAAAATCAGTTGAATCTGATAAATCCAAAAATAAGGCCGCTTATCCAATTCTTTTTGGGATAAATCAGTCTAAAAAAAGGGTGGAAGAACTTTATCAAAAAGCGTCTGATTCGCTTTCAATATTTAAAGGTAGCTCAAGCTCACTTGAGGAGATGGCAAAAATTATCATTAATCGAAAATTATAGTTACTGCCTAATGCCTATGCCTTTCTTTAATAAAATTACAGCAGACGAAAATAAGATAATAAAAAAAATAATTATCATCATCAAAGCACTCTGAATTGAGACATCTGAAATACCAATAACGCTATATCTCATTGAATTGATCATATAAAGGATTGGATTAAATTTTGAAACAGTTTGCCAAAACTCTGGAAGCAAATTAACTGTATAAAAAACTCCACCCAAATATGTCAAAGGAGCCAAAACGAAAGATGGGATCACAGCAATATCATCAAACTTTTTTGCAAAAATTGCATTTATCAATCCAGCTAATGAGAAGACTCCTGCTGTCATAATGATCACAAATAAAGTCATTAAGGGAAACTTGATATTTATTTGAGTAAAAAATAATGCAATAAAAGTAACAACTATTGCAACAGACAATCCCCTTATTATTCCACCAGCAAGATATCCAATGACTATTGATACTTCGCTCAAGGGGGAAACCAACAGCTCCTCAATGTGGCCTTGGATCTTTGCGTTAAAAAAGCTACCAACTACGTTTCCATAGGAATTCGTGATTACGGACATCATAACAAGCCCAGGCGCTATATATTCCATATATGGATACCCCTGCATTTCACCTATTCTTTTCCCAATTAATGTTCCAAATATTATGAAATAAAGTGACATAGTGATGCCTGGCGGGATGAGTGTCTGAACCCAGATTCTTAAAACACGAGTTGTTTCCTTTCTCACGAGTGACATCATTCCAACAATCTGAATCCTCATGAGTGAACTCCAGTTTGCCCCTTAGTAAGATCAAGAAAAAGTTCTTCGAGTCTGCTATTTTTGTTACGCAGGCTTAATACCTTAATGCCCTGTTCTTCTAAAGAAATGAAGGCACTATTTATACCCTGATCTTGAGCCACCGTAATCTCAATTTCATGAGGAGACTTTAAATCTATTGAATAATCTTCAATGATTGGTTTTTCATTAAGCGGTTTTTCAATATTGAGAATAAAGACTTCTGTCTTAAGTTTTTTTAACACATTTTGCATTGAATCATTTTCTATAATTTCACCCTCATCAATAATCGCGACCTTATTACATAACTGCTCTGCCTCTTCAAGGTAGTGGGTTGTTAAAATAATTGTTGTTCCACTTTGATTCAATTCCCTGAGAAAATCCCACATCATTCTTCTAGTTTCAATATCTACTCCAGCAGTTGGTTCATCTAAGAGCAACAGCTTCGGACGGTTGACTAGAGCACGAGCAACCATCAGTCTTCTTTTCATTCCACCTGATAAACTTCTTGCATCAGTTTTTCTTTTATCCCAAAGCTGCATCTTTTTAAGATATTGTTCTGCTCTCTTTTTGCCTTCATTTCTAGTGATTCCATAAAATCCAGCTTGGTTAACGAGAATGTTGAAGTTGTAATCAAAAAGATTCAAATTAACCTCTTGAGGGACTACCCCTATACATGATTTTGCCTTAGCTAATTCTTTATCTATGTCATAACCAAAAACCTCTATTGATCCTGAAGATTTATTTACAAGAGATGTGATAATTCCTATAGCTGTAGTCTTGCCTGCGCCATTGGGCCCAAGTAGGGCAAAGAAGTCTCCTTTCTCAACATCAAAGCTGACAGATTTTAGAGCTTGCACTCCACTATTATATTTTTTTGAAAGATTTTTTATTGATAAAGCATGCATACAAAATGCATTTTGCACCTTAATCAAAATAAAGCAATAATGTTGCCTTAAATTAATACTATTTAGTAAATAAATGACACAAATTTGGCATAAAACAGAATTAGACAGGAAAGCTATTATTGAAAAAGCTCATGAGAACACTCTTGTTGAAACATTAGACATAAAAATAACAGAAATTGGTGATGACTATATTAAGGGGACAATGCCAGTGGATTCAAGAACAAAGCAGCCAGCTGGGTTGCTTCATGGTGGAGCGTCAATGGCACTTGCAGAAACACTTGCAAGCACTGGAGCATATCTTTGTATCGATCCTGAAAAATATAGAGTAGTTGGACAAGAAATCAATGCCAATCATGTCAGACCAGTAATATCAGGACATGTAACAGGTATTGCTAAACCAGTTTTTCTAGGCAAGAGAAGTCAAGTTTGGGAAATTAGAATATACAAATCTATGGAAGAATTCAGCAATAAAACACTTTGTTGCATTTCTAGGATGACTGCTCAAAGAATTGACGGAGTTTAGTCATAACCACTCTTTTATTTTTCATAGCTGCACTTCTTTATGCAACTGTTGGCTTCGGTGGCGGGTCTACTTACAATGCACTTCTGATACTCGCAGATTATGAGATCAAGCTTATTCCAATAATCGCGCTCTCATGTAACATAATTGTTGTATTTGGAAACACTCTAAGATATTGGAAACATGACCTTATTCACTGGAGATTTTCAATTCCATTAATTTCTATTTCTGTACCAGCCTCTTTCATTGGTGGATCAATTCATATTAGTGAAATGGTCTTTGTCTTGATGCTAGGAATCAGTCTTATTTCCTCGGGATTTTTAATGTGGATTAATCCAAATGAATATCAATCAAATGAAAAGGATAGAAAGTATCAAGCTTCTTTGAACATGTTTATAAGCCTTCTGCTTGGACTTTTGGCAGGAATAATTGGCATCGGTGGCGGCATATTCTTTGCGCCAATACTACATCTTCAGAAGTGTTTACCCTCGAAAAAAATCGCAGCTTTCTCTAGTTTATTTATTCTTCTAAATTCTATTTCTGGTTTACTCGGTCAGTTTTTCAAAAATATAAATACTAATATCAGTTTTGATATGAATGGTTATATTTTCCTCATTGCAGCTGTCTTCATTGGAGGGCAAATTGGAAATTATTTTGGTGTAAAAATCTTTTCTGGCTCAATTGTTCGAAGATTAACATCTCTATTGGTAATATACGTTGGAGTAAGATTAATCTTAAGCATTTGATAGAGTACTCATGGCAGATTTATTAAAAATACAAGTTGTCTATTTTGCAAAAGTCAGAGAATTGACAGGATTAACTGAAGAAAATTTCTTAATAAAAAAAGGTTTTACACCAAGCAATGTGCTTGGGCTAATTGAAGAAAAACATCGTATTGACCTTGGGTTAAATTTTAAAATTGCAATCAATGATGAATTCTCAGACTGGGATATCGAGTTAAAAAATGGAGACAGACTGGTATTTATACCACCAGTAACAGGGGGATGAATAAATTTAAAATCACATCCAATGCTATTAATATTGAAACAAACAAATCTATTGGTCAGGATAGTGCTCTTGGAGCACGAGCAATATTTGAAGGTGTTGTTAGAAATAATAATGAAGGACAGGAAGTCACAAAGCTTGAATATGATTGCTATGAATCTCTCGCTATCAAAGAAGGTAATTTGATATTAAATGAGGCTACAAAAAAATATGCTCTGAAAGATGTTTTTTGTGTTCACAGAATTGGTTCATTAGAAATTGGTGAGACTGCTGTCATTGTTATCGCTGCAAGTAAACACAGAGATGAGGCCTTCAAAGCTTGTCGCTATGTAATTGATGAAGTTAAGATTAGGGTTCCAATATGGAAGAAGGAACATTATGTTGATGGAGAAAGCGGTTGGCTAAAAGGAGCAGGTTAAAAGTTACCCCCCCTTCCTATGCAATAGTATTCAAATCCAGCATCATTCATTTCGTTTGGTTCATAGACATTTCTTAAATCAAGGAAAATTTTGCCTTTCATTTTATTTTTCAATAGCTGAAGATCAAGATCTTTGTATTGATTCCATTCCGTCATGAGGATAACTGCATCAGCTCCATCTGCCGCTTCAAAAATGTCTGGGAAGTACTCGATTGATTTTGGCAACAAAGTTTGAGCTTGTTCAGTGCCTTCTGGATCATGCGCTTTCACATGAGCGCCAGCTTCAATTAGAGGCGGCAATATTGTCAAGCTTGGTGCATCCCTCATATCATCTGTTTCAGGCTTAAAAGTTAATCCAAAAACCGCAATGACTTTTCCTGATTCATCACCGCCTAAACTATTTCTAATCTTCTTAATCATCCTTTCTTTTTGCGCCGTGTTAATTTCAACAACTGATTTGACAATCTTGTTGTCAAGCTCAAAGTCTTCAAATGTTTGAATTAGAGCAAGAGTATCTTTAGGAAAGCATGAACCTCCATATCCTGGACCAGCTTGTAAAAATTTTGCTCCAATACGGTCATCTAAACCCATTCCTTGAGCAACGGAGTGTATATCTGCTCCTGTTTTTTCAGAAAGCATTGAGAGTTCATTTATGAAACTAATTTTTGTTGCTAAAAAAGCATTAGAGGCATATTTTATCAACTCAGCACTCTCTAAGTTTGTGAAAAAGATGGGTGTCTTTATTAAGCTTAGGGTTTGATATAAGGACATCATTACTTCTTTTGCCTTCTTTGATTCAACACCAATTACAACCCTATCAGGCCTCATAAAATCTTCTATTGCAGAACCCTCTCTGAGAAACTCAGGATTAGAGGCAACATCAAAATCCGCACTTGGGTTGGACTTTTGAATTATGTCTTTAACTTTTTGAGCAGTTCCAACTGGCACAGTTGATTTATTTACAATTACCGAATATTTACTAATACTATTTGCAATCTCTTCAGCTGCAGCAAACACGTATTTCAAATCAGCATGGCCATCACCTCTCCTCGATGGTGTTCCAACTGCAATAAATATCAAATCGGCATCTTCAGCAGCAGATTTTAGATCTGTTGTAAACTCAAGATGTCCAGACTTAAGGTTTTTTTCGACAATCTCATCAAGTCCTGGTTCGTAAATTGGAATCTTTCCCTCTGTTAGAGCTTTGATCTTTTTTTCATCTTTATCAACGCATGTAACTTGGGCACCAAACTCTGAAAAACAAGCGCCTGATACTAAGCCCACATAACCAGTTCCAACCATGACAACTTTCATCTTTTATCCCAATAAAGCGAACAAATAATTATTTTGATAAGAATTCTCTCTCTGCTAATTCTTTTGAAACAGCTATCATATCCTCAAATGTTCTTGTGCTAGGTCCGTTGGCTAAATATTTACCGTTAATAATTATGCTTGGCGTGGATCTTATTTTATATTTTCTGGTTAATCGTTGAGCGCGGTTGATCTTGCTTTCAACAGTGAATGATCTAAAACGACTTTGAAATTCTTGCTCAGTGACGCCATGTTTGTTAAATAATGCGAAAATCTCATCTTCATCCATTAGCATTTTTCGATCGAGATGAATTGCTCTATAAACTTCCGTATGCATTACATCTAAATTCCCCAATGATTCAGCGGTATAATATATTCTTGCGTGCATTTTGTAGGCGTCATTAAAAATCACTGGCATTTTCACAACATCGATATAATCTGCCTTTGAGAGATTAAACTGATCAAGATAAGGCTCGAAATTGAAGCAATGATTGCAAGAGTAAGCGAATACCTCTAAAACCTCTACTCTATTATCTTCACTCACAACTTTTTCAGCTAGACCAAGCTTCTTATAATGACGACCTTCTTGATAGATTGAGTGATTGTCAGCATAGCCGATTGTGAAAAATAGTGCGGAGGCAAAAATAAGAGGTCCCTTAGCTTTTTTAAAGTATTTAATCATAGATTATCGTCCCAACGCTTGAATATACTCTGCTACCGCTTCCATTTCCCTCTCTGTCATTCTTGGTGCTATTGATTGCATCATGTTATTGATACCAGCTTCTCGATTCCCGTTTGCATATTCGTTGAGAGCAATGATTGTATATGATGCATGCTGACCAGCAAGTACTGGATATCCTGCACCCGGGTTTCCCTTGCCATTGGGTCCGTGACAGGCAATGCAGGCAGCAACGCCATTCTGAGTCCCGCCCCTGTATATACTTTCGCCTTCTTTCGCTAATTCTTCATCGTAGGTAAGAGAAGTAGCTTTTTGAGAATGATAGTAGGCTGCTAAATCCTCAATATCTTGTTCGTTCAGGCTCATTGCCAGAGGATACATAATTGCATTTTTTCTCATCTGATTTTTATATGCTGTGATTGATTGAATGAGATATTTTTCATGCTGTCCAGCTAAACTTGGCCAATCGGGATTAATGCTATTGCCATCCTGTCCATGACATGCAGCACAGACCGCTGATTTTGCTTTACCGGCCTCAGGCTCGCCTTTTGCCATCACAGAAGGTGATGAAACCAAAATAACTAGCATAAAACAAAAAATTGATGAAAATTTAGTCACGC
>CEQP01138125.1_pt1 | contig 13641 bp, 13 predicted proteins | sample 356291 | NCBI WGS metagenome assembly CEQP01 (sample SAMEA2621221, study PRJEB7988) | marine metagenome | isolation source: saline water (ENVO:00002010), including | reverse complement strand
TTTTTTATTTTCGTTTAGGATAGTTACTTTTCCTTCTGATTGTAAATTTTTACAACTGGATCCTCATTAGGGTTTTTACCCCACTTACTTAACGCTGTTAACACGTTGCTCGTATTTGCTCCTTGTGACATAATAAATTCACGCGCCTTGTCTCCCGTTTTTATATTACGTGCTCGCCCAATAGTAACGCCACCGTGCGTAACGCTGTGACCTCTCCATCCAGGAAAAGGATCAGGCCCAACGTAGTGCGTTGAAGGAAGGTCTGGGTTATAAGATAATCCTTTAGGATTTGAAACTTGATCTACAGGGTTTAAATTATCTTCTGCTAGATCTGAAGCGAGGTCCCCAATCTCAATTACGTGTTGACCCATTCTAGTTGCTTTTTGTGTTTTACTAAGACCTTTAACTAAATCAAAACCTTTTTTTCCAGCTTTCATCCATCTCGCCGCTCTACCAAAGAATGGTATAGCGCCAGCCATGTCTAAAACTTCGTCCAAACCCCAGTCTTCCTTATTATATGCTCGATACGCGTCATCCCAGCTAGAAATTCCCGTAGGATCAAAAAATTCAAGAATGTTTTCACCAAGACTATCATGGTGTGGAGTTTTCTTATTGATTGATTCGAAGTACTCATCATTAAAATTAGGATCCGCCGTAGCTTCGGAAACAGCTTCGGTAACGGTGTTAGCTGGTGTAGCTCTCTTAGCCTTAGCTGACCCACCATGATACTCGTGGTACGCGGCTTCATTGGCGAACGGGATATGAGCTTCCACATTCCCTTGTAGGTGCTTAAACGGGGCTGAATCAACCCTAGCTTCCCTATTAGTAACACCACCTAGATCTGGCCAATACTCTTTAATAGGTGATTTAGATTTAGTATAGTCATAAAGTTCTGTACCAAGGTCTTTCATAGTACTAGCAGTGTCTAACCAGTACATTCCTTTTGAAAGTTTCGAAGCGCCTTTTGCTATAACAGGCGCATCACCCGCTACTGGTATAACGGCGGCTGTGTTCCAAAGAGCAGCTTTACCGTGTTTCTTTGCTTCCTCATAGTTACCCATAAGATAGTTTTCACCGGCTCTTACTCCAGAGCCTACCGCGTTTAATACGTCAAGAACAGGAAACACGATACCTCCAAACGACGCGCCAACTTGACCAATGTCTCTTACTTTATCGTAAGCTTCATACGCTTTTTTACCAACTGATTTTAAAGTAGGTTCATTAGATTCATGAGCTTCAGCCAGCGTCATATCGCCATTTTTAAATGGAGGATTAGAAGACTTACGCCTTCTTTTACCATGCATATATCTTCTTCTACCCATTACATTAATTCATAATGTGTCTTACCGTTTTTCTTTACAGCCTTAAGACACCTGTGTCTATTCTCTTCTTCTGATACGTAGCTAACGTGTACCCAAGCAGGGTTTTTATCATCACCAAACTCCCATATCATTTGATCGTAGTCTAAATGATATCGCATCCACTGGAACATAGAGGCATTACTTCTATGTCCATATGTATCATCTAAGTCTATTGCCTGGCCTTTGCAGTGTTGAGATTTTTTACTACCGCCAATAGCTACGTTTAGCTCGGGTGATCTATAAAAACTGTTAATCTTAATAGGTCCGCCAACATGTTTACGCAGTGGTTCAAAAACTTTTTCAGCAATTAACTTCATGTTTTCTAACTGCTCTACATCTGGTATGTTTTCAATACCTCTGCGCAAAGCAGTGTTGCTACGTGTAGCTTCTTTATAACTTATATGTTTACTTATTTTGTCCATTATCTTGCTATTATGTTAACAGGTCCACCAATTGTGCTAGCGTTAAATACTAATTGATAAATATCATTATCAAAACCAACATTGTCTAGTTGCAACGTTGCTCCAGCTGGTATAGCCATGTTTGCTACAATATATATTTTTGAATTACCGTTGGTTAATCCGTCTTCTAAATAAAGATCGAATACAGTGGTGGTGCTAGAGTGTTGATTGGCTATGCTAAGCGAGTTTATGTTACCCTTGTTTTTTCTATAATCAATTAAAACATACACGCCAGTAGAATCTATGTCCCATATGTTGTTGTTTGGATTAGTATTAGCCATTATGTTAGCGTTAATGTTGTTGATTTACTTACACCGCCGTTTGTTACAGTCATTACTATAGTGTAAGTTGTAGTTGTAACACCTTTTTTAGTGGTAGTAGTGGTTATCATGTCACCAAAAGATATTGTTGTACTACTACCTATATTAATTCTATTGTCTTTATTATCACTGATCTCTGTTCTAAGATAATTTAATTCATCTTGCATCTTTTGCATTTGATAAAATGCAGCAGTCAGCAGCGGTTGATCGTCTGGTTGATCTATTACTAATGACGTATGAAGGCCCTCATCAAACTTAGCTTTTAGCTTAGCCAAAGAGCCGCCTGTTTTACTATGTATTGCTTCGTGTTTTGCTGATTGTAGTGCCATGTTAAGATAGACTTATTTCCGCGAATGCGTTTCCGTATATTAAACTAGTGCCTGTAGCATCTGTTCTTCTTGCAAATATAGCAAGGCCCTGACCTGTGGTTAAACTAGCATTGGCGCCAGAAAGATCAAACGACTTTACGTAATTTGTATTTGCTGTATAAGAACCGTCATGATCTGTTGATGTTATTTCTGCTATAGTTACGTTAGAAGTAGAGTTATTAACCAAAGGCACTTTACCAAAGTAAAACTCTAAATCACAGCTGAGCGAGATATAAAAAGACATAGTAACTTTTGTAACAACGCAAGCTCGTGTGGCTATAAACGAACAAGCATTTATAGCGTTAGAATCCTCCTCACTTCCTGTCAACGCAAGGGGTGCCCCATGAAATCCAAAACTATACCAAGAGTTCTGAACGCCTACCCACGTTAAATAAAGATCATCATTTTTCACGCTCACAAGCTGAACGCCGCTTGAAACAGTTTCTTTAACAATTTTACCTGTACTATCTAGACCAAGAAACTTATCCTCGTGAACAGTCCCATCAGCAACACTTTCTAGGTAAACATCGTTACGAAACCTAGAAATAAAATCCCAGATATGTTGACCTATCCATTTAATCATTTGATAATCTTCTTGACAACAACGCGACCGTTCCAAACAATACGCACCATGTATATTCCTGGAGGCCATAAGGACGCGTCTATCGCGTTCGTATTTGTTTTAGATAATATGATACGTCCGTTCGAATCGATCACGTCTATGTCAACTTTTTGATTTATGTTTAACACATTACCAACTGGGTTTGGATATACGACTAAGTCGTCACCAGCTAATATGGATTCTATACCTGTTGATTGGCAGTAATTATAAGTGTCTTGACAAGTATTATCCCATTCATCGCTGCAGCAATATGGGTCTGCTTCAATAACCCAAGCGTAGCATAAATCATTCAACCAGTATGGTTCACCAGGTCCACCAATACAACCAGCGTCGTATAAGCAGTTGTCTGCAGGTTCGTTTGCAAGCTCGTTATAGTTGTAGGCTAGCGGGTCCATACAGTCGACCACCACTTCTTCGCACGAGCCATTGTCAGTATTAGCAGTTGGATCATAATTAAAGGCGCTACTGTCAGTACAGCCATAAATGTAAGGAATACAGCTACCATCTTCAGCGTTAGCTTCCGGATCATAGTTAAACATAGTTGCGTCCGTGCAACCGTAGATGAAAGGTATACAACTATCATCATCAGTATTAGCGGCCGAGTTATAGTTAAAGGCAAGTGGGTTCGTGCAGCCTAGTACTACAGGTATACAACCTTCATTATCTACATTTGCCTCTGGGTTATAGTTAAAAGCCTCGCTATCCATGCAGCCAAATACCGCGAGAGTATTACAACTACCGTTATCAAAGTCAGCTTCATATCCTTGTGTATAGTATTCTAAGTAACCTGCTTGAGTACAACCAGCTTGATAGTAACAGCTACCATCTTCCGTGTTTACATCAGCATTATAGTTCTGTGCCATAGCGTCTGTACATCCGTAGCTAAACGGCTCACAGCTATCACCGCAGTAAGGTACGAAGCTATATGTAGTCCAGTTAGGCTCATCAAACGGTTGTAACGCGCCTTGTCCATTACCAAAGAAAGGATTTGTACCTTCAGATAGTAGCGTATCACCAGCCGCGTTAGTAATCAATACAGAGTTGTGTAACGTCTGGAACGCTAGCTCTTGAGATGACTGTTGAGCATTACCTTGTTGGAAATAATAAAGCTTAACCTCTGCATCAGAGTCTAAGTTAATAGTCCACGATTGTTCAAACGAACCAGGTCCCATAGTAAACAACCACTGTTGATCGCCTTGTATCATACCTAGTTTTGAGTTACCCCAACCATCACCGCCGTCATCTTCAATGGTAATGTTAATAGGACAAGGGCTATTGTTGTCTGATATAGTAGCTAAGCTATCGTAGTTAAACGCTTCAGGATTTGTACAACCCCATACATGTAGAGTTTCACAGGTGTCTTGCACTGTAGCTAATGGATTATAATCTACGTAGTCATCATCCATGCAACCAATTACATCTGGCTCTAGTGGGCACGGCTGAGTAAACACTGCACCTGAGTACATTGTACTACCTTCAAACTCTGCAAACGCTAAATCGTCTAGCTCCCATATAACACTATCACAAGCTGTAATAACACAAGCTCCGTCTTCACCACCTGATGCTGAGCCGTTAAGCCCGTCGCCATATGTGTCTACTAGTATTAACTCAAAACCTAGTGACACGCAAAAGTCATATGTATATGTAACAAGCTGATCACCAAAATCAAACTCACCGGGTAATACTTGATCATAGAACTGACCAACAGCTAAATCAACTAAAGTAAAGCCAGTTTCATTAGGCCAAGTGTCTAGCGTTAGTTCCATAGATACCAATGTCTCAGCTGAGTCACACTCTATTACATTGCATTCGCCGTTATCAACTGTAGCCCACGGATTATAGTTATCTGCTAGGTCGTTAGTGCAGCCTGGTACTAGTGGTAAACAAGGATTAAGTGTAAAGTCTATAGTGTCGACAGCTGTAGCAAACTCGTAGTTAGCCGTGTCTAAACCGCAAGCGTTATGTAGTCTATACCAACCCTCGCCAAAGCCACAGCATATACCGTCGCCAAAAGCGTCCATCATTACAAACTGGTAATCACCAGCTGGTAACAATTTTGTTACAGTTAATAAGCTATTGTCCTGGTAAGGCGGACTAATAGCTACAACCTGCCCATCTTCGTTTAATATCTCCCAGGAAGTTTCACCTCCGTACTGATCTGTTTGTACAGTAATATCTAACCAACTACCTTGCCCTAATACCGAGCTAGCTAAAAGCCAAAACAGTATTACAAATATGTATCCTAACTTCTTCATTTAAAAATCACTATATATAATTTCATCAACAACGTTCTGTACTTCCTTACGCGTGGCTTCCATTTGCATCATAATATTAGCTTGAAATCTTTCAACCTCTTTACCATTGAATACAATAATAGTAGGTACTACCACGATCTCATAGTCAGACTGATAAGTTCCTTCGTCAATATTAACGTTCATAACTTCACAGTCAGTTAGCTTGTCAAGATAGTCGACACTGTTGCTTTGATTCCAGCTTGCGTTAAATTGCACAACACAGATATCACTGTTGCACATGTTCTGCCCAAGCGCTGTTCCAGCTATAAACATAAATAGCATTAGCAGTAGGTAGGTTAATACAGCCTTAAAGTTCATTGTTTCTTCCATGATTATTTGTTTTGCATTTCCCAAAGCACTCTAGCTTGATTTTCCATTGTATCTCCTTCTAGCCTACCTTTATTTAACGTATAAGCAAAATCAGCTCTATGTTCTTTAGGAACTTTTTGTATTTGCTTAGTCAAGTATCTATTAGCGGCTAGTTCGTTAGGAGTCATTTCTCTACCTCCTATTGTCCCGTGCTCAGTTCCATCGCCATAACGCTGTAAAACATCTAGCAACTCTGTTGTAGGACTGTCGTCTTTTTTAAACGGAAAAGAACTACCGTTATATTTCATCTTGAACGCCATGCTTTCTTATTAATTATAATACTACCAATAGAGCATATAGCTATAAAAGCTATAGCGTATATAATACTTGGGTGTCCGTGATAGTCGCACGTATGACTATCGCACATGCCAAAAAAATGATGTGTAAACTCTTTCATCACAGGTTATCTATTTTCTCTTCGATACGTTTCATATCGTCTTTAATTTCAGTCACATCTTCCTGAGTAGTCATAATAGTTTGACGGATCAATTGATCTTTCATATCAAACTCCATACGAGTTACTTCTGAGGGTAGTGGTTCAGGTAGTTCTTTTGCTTCTGCTATATCTGCTTGTAGTGTAAACCACATGCCTATGAGAGCAGCTAATCCTGCTACGCCCATGCCTATTGTTTTGAGGTCAAATGTTACTTTAGTATCCTCACCTATTTGTTTTGCCATTACTTCTTTTTCTTCTTTTTCTTAGGTACACAGTTAGGTACGTTACGACCTCCTTTCTTTTTCATACCGATCATTTCATATCCCTTCCAACAAGGACCTTTCTTTTTTAAAGGAAAATCCGAGCCTGTAATTTTACCATCTTTGTTTGTGTCAAAGTGTTCTGATTGAGCCGCGCTTAAAGGATACGGCGTGTTTTTCATTTTAAAAGCCATTACTTTTTGTTTTTAGAGTCACCCTCCATTTCGTCAATATGTTTTTCTATGGTGTCAGCTTGTTTGCCGTGAGCTTTAACTGCACCTCTTAATTCCTTAACAACTGCTTTAAGGTTTTTGTATTTCATTTTAAATGCCATGATCTTAACATTTCCATCTACGTCTAGCAGCTTTACCTCTTTCAGAAGTCCAGCCTCTTGATCTAGCGCAGAATGATTTTCTACGTTTAGCAGCTTTGCTACCAGGTTTTACTTTACCAGTTACCGCTGTCTTTAATTTACTACCGGGGTTTTTACGCCTATATTCTCTAACACCTTTTTCAGTCATGCCAGCGCCTTCCTTTGTTGTTCGGAAGTTACGGCCTTTACCTTTAGTAGTTTTTCTAGGCTCCTTACTTTTTTTCCTTTTTTTCTTTTTTCTTTTCTTGCTTAAAGGATTAGTATCTAACTCGCTACTTCTATCTACCCTTGTTCTATTTAGTCGTTCATTGCGCTTCTGTTTCCATATCTCCCAGTTAGCACCAATGCCTTCGTACTGTCTTCTCTTCCTTCTAATTTCTCTAGGAGTACCTGTATACACTACGACCTCAGCATCAGGTAGCGTGCCTCCGTCGATAGGTTCTTCAGGGTTTTTACGGAAAGGATTATTTTTTTGAGTGTACGCCATATCTTAGAAGATTACATAATTTGCACCACACTTAAAGTTATACCATTCCCTATTCCAGTATTTGTTATATCTACCTTCAAGAAAAACCCCAATGTGTTTGTTGAATCTGTGCCCGAAAATAAGTCCGCCCGAGTAGTCAAGCCACTGGCCGTCCACTGTGTTGTGATACATATATTCCCCACCTGTGTCGTAATGGTAGGGCATAACATTTCCCCAAGTGTGGAACCAGAAGTCCTCTGTAAAGTGATAGAAGTCGAACCCGGCAACCACCGAGTAATTCCACTGGCGAGCAAGTTCATTTCTTTTTCTAGCAGAGTATTCAGATAAGACTTCAGGGATAGTGACTGCCTCCCAAACCTCAGTGTTTGAAGCGACAACTGTTCCATCTGGAGCCATGTATTCTCCAGTTGTAAGGTTGTGAGTATATCCTTCTTGAAGTGCAAGGTAAGTGTAGTGAATATCTCCGTTTGCAAGTTTCCATTCAGCGAGTGGATCATACCCATAGGGCTCTGAGATTCGTTGAGCGATTCCTGCGTGAAGAGAAAACTTCTTACCGAGTTTAAGTCTATATCTTTGAGATGCCTCAAAGTATTCGATGTCTGCAAATCCGTCTTCAAGGTATTCAACCTTTGCCATAACTTTGTCTCCGATGTAACGAAAAAAGTGGTGTTGGTTAAAAAACTCCCGGCCTTGCTGTCTTTCGTATGTAACTTCTCCAAGAAACTCTATGCCATTACGCTTGCCTATGTTAGCGTCAGCAGAATATGATGTCTCTGTACCGTCGTAGAAAGCATTGGCTCTATTTTCGTATCCAAATCTAGCGATTTTACGAACACCCATAGATAGACTATAGTCAAACGGTGTGGCTATAGTTTCTTGAGTTAACCCGTCAGTAACAGAGTATATAGTCTGATCCGATACAGAGTTACCTCCATTGACAGCGGCGTAGAAAGTAGAAAACTTAAACGCTTTCTTTAGCTCTTGAGCTTGCAGCGCTGCGCAGCTAAACAGTAGGGTTAGTAATAAACTTAATCGTGGTAGTAACATTTTCCTGATTTATTTTTTGTTTTCATTTTACAGCGCTTGCCGTCTGATTTTATATGTGAGCACTGAACTTCGTTAGCTTGTTGAGGAACATCTTGGTGTATCGTGCAGTAGGTTTCGCCTGGCAATACTTTGTTGCTACATCTTTCGCCGTTACGTTTAACCGCAGCACATTGTATTTCATCTTCTGATACGCCGTCATCTCTCTGCTGTTGCTGCTCTTCTTTGTGTTGTTCTATAACAGCTTCGTTAGCAGCTTGCCTTTCAGCTTCTCTTTCTTGTTTCTTTTGTTCTTTTCTTTCTTCTGCTTCTTCGGCTTTAATTTCTTTAACCTCTTGCTTAGCAGTCATAACATCGGTATTCTGTATACCAAAGCTCCAGCGGCTCCAGCCTAACAACATAGCCACACGCTGCCAAGTTTCGTTGTCAGAGTTCATGGCCTCTTGAATATTCTGATACTTGTTATATAATCTGCTAAGAGGTATATTAGTTATAGCTTCTGTAGCTGAGAATGTAGCATCGTAAATAGGATTGTCAAGATCTGTCTTAGACATATGATCAATTACATCTCTATTAAACTGGTAAGTCTGCGTAGCGCTATATAATTTTCTAGCTTTGATACCAAGTGGTGGAGATAGGTTTAAAGCCTCGATAACCGTGTAAGCATGGTTAGGATCTGTGTAGAATACTCCGTCGTCGTTCTTTGCGTCCTGCTCCATAAACTCTATTATAGTATTCTTTGCGGTAGATACAACTGCGCCACTTATACCACCTCCACGTAGTATACTATCCATCATACCGTTAAGTACTCTACCCTGCTTTTCTTCCACGTCATCTTCGTCGTCATCACCGAACATGGTAGACCATAATGCTGTTTGAAGACCGTAGAATATCGCGCTTTGTACAACTCCGTAATAAGCTATCTTTGACGCATGCTCTCTTGGATCACCCCTACCATTAATCCAGTCTTGAGCAGCTCGCTTCATTAAACGATTGTACTGCATAGGTGTGTTCTGGAAAGCAAGTATTAACTTACCAAGAGGTGAAGCTTGCTGCTGAGATATTTTATCTGGTCTAGCCGATTGTTGAGTTTCCTCAGACACCTCCATCATGTCTTCAAAAGCTTTAGCCTCTGCCTCAGCCTTTGTCATACCAGCGTCCATGTGAGTTTTAATTCTATTTCTGTACATCGTGGCACCACCAGTTGCAATAGCTAAACTATCCGCTATCTGCGTAGGTGTAAAACCAATTTGAAGCAACTTAGCAACAAACGTCTTCATCTTGTTAGGAGAGTCTTGCATGTCACGCAGTAACTCCGCAGCGTTTAAGTCGGTGCCAATACCACCGCGACGTTGCTTTAGATAATCAGAATTAAAGATCATAGCAACATCTGACCAATATTGTTTTTGATTAGCGAAAGCTTTAGCTGCTTTAAGAGGATTATTATCGTGCCAATTTATAAAGTTAACGTTAGATATCATCTGTAGCATAGCGGATCTAGCGTTAAAGAACATCGTAGTACCAACCGAACCGTTAATCCAATTATTCCACTTGTTCATTAACTTACTTTGACCTTGAGGTCTAGTGCTACCAGTTCTCATACGGTATAGAATATCTTCTAAAGCTTCTCTAAAGTTTGTTCCATATACAGCCTCTATTTTATTTCTATTTTTCTCTGAGAATATAACGTCAACATTAGACTGCCATTCTGATAAGTGAACAGCTCGAGCGTCTTTAACCATATCGTTTATATCAGAAGAAATAGTACCGGCCAACCACGCATTATCAGCTTTCATATCAACCCCTGTTTTAGCTGCTATGTTAGCTACTTGATCAGCAAGTGTTTTCAAGTCAACATCAGCCTCAACAGCTTGTATCAAAGTTCTTTTATCTGCTTGAGATAGTCCAGGAACCTCTACACCAGCCTTAACCCAGTTGTAAACTCTTATAGCTTGATCATTGTTAAAGTTAGTGTCACCCACATTTTTCCTTAATTTACCTTTAATACCAGGTATAGCTTTCTTTACAGACCTCAAGTCATTAGCGATTTCTTGGCCAACAGCGTTTATTCTTCTTATACCTTTAGTGTACGGGTCAAATAAATTTACTTTTAAAAACTTGTGATGCTTTTCTCCAGTCTCGCCTTTACCCATAAATGAGTACATTAAACCTTTAAAGTCTTCTGCAGAAGGCGGTAAGAAAAACTTAAACTTACCTTTGTTTTTACCTCGTTGTCTAGCTTTAACAGCCGAGAATGTTTTTTGACGACCAATGCCCATGCTCTCTTCTAACATCTCTTGGAATTGATTGTCGATTATCTCCGCGCCCTCATCAAGCATGTTGTTAAAGTCTACATCAGCTTGCTCACTAAACTTAGCTTTAGCTTGCTCAACCTTACCTTTGATGTCAAACTCATTAAACACATCTTGAACAGCTTTGACGTTTTGCATAGCGTCATCAGCAAACGCTATGTCGTTATAACCTTCAGCATGCTTGTTAAGCAGCCATCTAGCTTTAGCTTCGCCAGTTGAGTTACCTAATCCTGTAATATTCTTAAGAGGTATATTTAATCCTAAAGCATCTAAGAACTCTTTAATAGCTACGGCAGATTCAGGTGCTCTTGCTGTAAGTATATACGTATCCTCTGTCCCATACTTCTTAGCCCTCTTCATTGCCTCTTCAAACATAGGCCCAGGCTTACCACCAGTTACCTTGTTAAACTCAGAAAAGTCTGGTGTCCAACCTTCAGATATAAGATCAGCTCCTTCTTTCGCAAAGTCTTCAGCACTTACTATTTTTGTTTCACCGTCTTTAGTGAATATAACGTTAGACTTTGTAGTAGCTAGTGTATCATCAAAGTCCCACGCTGTCATGCCTCTTGTTTCTCCGGTCTCGCTTGCTTTTGCTTTTTCATGCGTAGCTTTTACAGCATCTTTTTTAACTTGCTCAGCCTCTAAATCAGTACTGTTGTTATCTAGTAGACCACTTGTTTCTTTAAACTCAGATCGCTTAGGCGCGTTACCTTTTTCAATCGCAAGAAAATTTTCTCTATATTGTTCTAGCTTTCCTTCTTCAACTAGATTGTTGTCTATAGCTGCCTGAAGTCGTCGATCTCCTTCAATAGTTCTTAAAAAAGGCACAAATGGTTCTAACTGTTTTAATACGCCTTGTAGTTCAGCGTTAGTAAGACCTCTAGTACTGTTCCATTTGCTTATAGGTAAAGCGTTTGGACCAAACAAACTAGTAACTCTTAAGTTACCTATGTTACTGTTAGTGCCATAAGCCATATCCATAAGCTCGCTAAATATTTTAGGAAAGTTTGTTTGATTAAAACCTGCTGTAGCATCTTTTGTAGATTTCTTTCCTTTACCACCTTCAGTCCACTGATCTATAAGATATTGAGCACCCTTATTTAGAGCGTTGGCGCTAGGTTTCATGTGCTCACCTTTGTTGTTAAGCAAGTCTATAATTAGAGCATCTTCATGAGCTTTTATTTCAGCTTTAGTCCAACCTTTTTCTTTACCTTTTATTATAGCTAAAGCACCAGCAAGTCCTTTAACTGCTGGATAAATAGGGTGATTTGTGTTTATTCTAAGATCATCTGCCTTTATAGTCTTCTTATTAGTATACTGAGTATTACCTTTTCTATCAGTGTACATATACACGCCTTGCGGTCCATCTAGTACTAGATCACCGCTAATACCAGTCATGCCTCTAAAACTTTTACCGTTATTAGTAGAAAGCTCCATGAGTCTAAGAACAGCTTCTCGAGTATTAGGATTAGTTATAGTACCAGCAACTTCTAGCAAGTGGTCCATAAGAAGATTGTTAGTGTTATTGGCGGCTGTTATTGTTGGACCTAGCTTATTTGTTCTTATGTTTATTTTCTTACCACGCGTCATATCAGCCGCGTTTGTATCGGCCATTTTCTGTAGCAACCCTTCTCTTCCTTGCACTACAGTAAAACCAGCTGGATCAAAACCTAATTCAATATCAGCGTCAGGCATAGCCGATTTTTTGTTAAACGCTTCTTGAACCTTAGCAGCGTGCTTAGAGTAGTTTTGGTTTGGAACTTGCTGAGTATTACCTTTTTGATCTTTAACACTCTTGAACGGGTTAGGCGTACCTAAACCTCTACTGCTACCAGTTAATCCGAAAAACGTTTTACCTAGAGCCCTAACAACTTGCGGTGATAGCTTATCTATAAGATCAACCATACCGTCAGATAGACTTTCTCTAATAGACTCAGGCATCTTACCGTTAACCATAGAGTTATTATTGAGATAGTTGTTTAATAACGCTTTACCTTCTGGAGACAATTCTCCTTCACCTTCTAGCGCTGCTAAATCTTTTAATGGTTTTTTAAAGTTTTTACCCTCGCTTTCAAACACGTGTTGTCTACCTACAGCGTGCCAAAAATTAACTATATCTTGAGGTATACCAAGTTTTCTAATACCCTCCCTCCACTCAAATGTATTCCACCCCTGTCGAGCGGCTAAGTCCTCTATAGCTCTAAAGTTTTCTATTATGAAATCGTTAGTATATGTTTCAAATACAGATAAATCTCTACCATCAGCTTCAGAAAATAAAGCTCTACCTTTACCCTCGCTTATAGCTACTATGTCAGAGTCAAGATCGCCGTTGACATCCATACCTGCTCTAACGCCTTGGTTATACATAGCATCAGCAAGTATTTTAGCTGCAGATCTTATTCTTGCGCTAGTGTTACTTTCTTTTTTATACAGATTAGGATTACCTCTTTCTGTAATACCAAATATACTTAATACTTCACTGTCAAGTATGTCTGTTTTTCTATGCCATGGTGTTAGGTTATCTACTCTAGTACCCTTATTAAACATAGCTTCAAGTATGACTTTAGGTATACCTATAGCTTTATCTGGTCTAACCTCTAGTTTGCCATCTTTGCCTTTCACCATCTTTGTTGTGTGGTGATTAGGTACTGCGGCTATAAATTCTGCTAAGTGTTTATCTAACCAACGTTGAGCATTTTTAATATCACCTTTTGTTAGATTACCAGGCTTAGGTTCTATACCCATCATTTGGAACACAGCGTCATATACGCGTTGAGGTGTTTGCAGTGTTTTCCAGTTCTTGTTTTTAGTATCTACTTTACCAGACAAAACGTCCGCTATAATACTATTATGTATTTCTAATCCAGCATCGCCAGTTCTCTCCCATATCTTAACACCTGTAGATTTTATTTCGTCCACTACATCAATGTCATC
>CEQP01010422.1_pt1 | contig 13641 bp, 12 predicted proteins | sample 356291 | NCBI WGS metagenome assembly CEQP01 (sample SAMEA2621221, study PRJEB7988) | marine metagenome | isolation source: saline water (ENVO:00002010), including | reverse complement strand
AACAGTATACCCTAAAGGTCAAAAAATTTTTAATGCATTTAATTTATGTCCATTTGACAAATTAAAAGTAGTAATATTAGGTCAAGATCCTTATCACGGAGAAAATCAAGCAAATGGACTTTGTTTTTCGGTAAATAAAGGTATTTTATTACCACCTTCTCTAAAAAATATTTATAAAGAACTAAAAAGTAATTTTAATGATTTTAGTTATTCTGATGGTGATTTATCTCACTGGGCATCTAGTGGAGTACTTCTTTTAAATTCTATCCTAACAGTAAGAAAAGGTTTGCCAGGTTCCCATCAGAATTTAGGTTGGGAAAGGTTTACTGATGAAATCATTAAAATAATATCTAATAAAAAGAGAAATATAGTTTTTATTTTATGGGGATCATTTGCAAAGTCAAAAATTCAATTAATTGAAAATAAAAAAAATCATCTAATTTTATCATCGACTCATCCGTCACCTTTTTCAGCATATAATGGATTTTTTGGAAATAATCATTTTAAGAAAACAAATGAATATTTAAATAGAAATGACTTAAGCGAAATAAACTGGTGAATTCTAATTAATTATTTTAAGAAATCTCTCCCAACGAATAGCTTTTAAAAAATTATCTTCCTGATAGTCATAAGAAAACCATATAAATGAAGCTTCTCCAAGAATATGATTATATGGTACAAATCCCCAAAATCTTGAGTCCTCTGAATTATGCCTATTATCACCCATCATAAAATAATAATCTTGTTTAAATACATATTTATTAACTATTTCATTATTCATAATAAGATTATCTTCCTCAATTTTTACATTATCTAAATTTTCATAATTTAAAATTGTAGATCCATATTTTTTTAATGTTTCGTTATTAACTGTTATTTCTAAATCCTTAAATGGAATAGTTAATGGACCATAAAAATCTGTATTCCATGGGTATTCTTTATCTGGAAAAATTCTACCTGTAGATATTGATTTATCCATTCTGAACAGAGTTATATTATATATAAATGATTCTTTTCCTAAAGCTTGAGCATTATCATCTTGAGTATTAATATAGTATCCGTTTGTTACTTTAGTATATTCCCATATATTATATTTCTTGAATATTCTCTGATTAATTGTTTTATCTGTTTGAACAAAATATCTATTTTGAAGTCCCTCTGGTAAATCTAAATTTTCTCCATTAATCTTTACTGTTCCATTATCTATTTCAATTGTATCTGATGGTAAACCAACACATCTTTTAACATAATATGTTTTAAGGTCTAGTGGTTTATCTAACTCATTTGGATAATTAAATACTACAACATCATTTCTTTCTATATTTCCAAACCCAGGAAACCTGAAGGTTGGCAATTGAATCCAATCTAAATACGATTTAATATTTGTACCCCAAATTTTTTGGTGAGTTAAAGGTACTTGTAGTGGAGTCATTGGTGTTCTTGGACCATAATTTAATTTATTAACAAATAAAAAATCACCAACAAGTAAACTATTTTCCATTGATGGTGTAGGTATTGTAAATGCTTCAAATGTTGCCCATCTTATTAGTGTAGCAGCTATAACAGCAAATAACAAAGAATCAAACCAATCTCTTATAGGTCCCTTTTCCATTAAAGTAAATTTACTTTTTAAATTTAAAAGAATATTAATTAATAAACTTTTAAAATGTTAAATAAAGTGAAACTCCAACTAAATTATTTGTATTTATTTTTTTAATATTAGGCTCAATTTTAATTGATAAATCACTATTTGTATCAAATTCATTTAAATGAGCAAAAATATGTGCATCAACAATATTTAATAAATAATATACTCCTGTAAAAATTATTAACATATCTCTATTTCTTCTCCAAAAGTCCATATTTCTTTCTAAAGAATTTCTACTAAAATTTGGAAATGGATTAGTTGTTGATATATTATCATCAATTTCATAGGTTAATGCATTTTTAAATTCCTGGTACATGTCGTTATTAAATTTAATATAATGACCTATAACGGCATATCCTCCATAAATGACTGGGAGCTTCCAATATTGTTTATTATAAACCTGTCCTAGACCTGGCATAATAGCAGATAGTTTTGTAGCCTTCTTGGGATTGAAAACCTTTAAACTTTTTTCTTGAGAAAGACAGCAATGAAATGAAATGATAATTAAGAAAATTATATTTCTCATTTAAATTATATCTAGTAATTCTAAAATTCTATTTAAATCATTTGTTGATTTATAAGGGACAATAATTTTACCACTTTTCTCATCTCCTTTTGTAGTAATTTTAGTTCCAAAAAATGAGGATAATTTTGATTCAAGTTTAATTAATTCATTGTTTTTTATATTCTTTTTTAAATTAGTTAGTTTCTTAGCGTTTAAATTTCTTACGAATTCTTCAGTCTTTCTAACTGATAATTTATTTTTTAAAATTAAATGATAAATTTTTAACTGAACATCACTATTTTCTATAGCTATTAAAGACCTTGCATGTCCCATTTGAATTTTACTTTCTTTAATCCCTTTTTGGATAGAAGGGGGTAATTTTAGCAATCTCAAATAATTATTAATTGTTGTTCTGTTTTTACCAACTCTTTCTCCCAATTCCTCTTGTTTTATTTTTAATTCATCAATTAGTTTTTTATACGAAATAGCAATTTCTAAAGAATTTAAATTTTCTCTTTGTATATTTTCAATTAATGCAATTTCTAGTAAATTATCATCATTATTATTCCTAATGAATGCAGGAATTTTTGTTAATCCACTTAATTTTGATGCTCTATATCTTCTTTCACCTGATATCAATTGGTACTTGTTATCATTTATTTTCCTGACGGTTACTGGCTGAATAATTCCATGTTTTTTTATTGATAATGATAGTTCACTTAGTTTTTCTTCATTGAAATATTCTCTTGGTTGATCTTTATTAATTATTATATTATTTATATCAATCTCATCAAAGAATTTACTTTCATCTTTATTTTCAGAAACATTTAGTAATGATCCCAATCCTCTTCCTAAAGTATTTCTCTTATTTACCATGTAACTTTTACTGAATTATTTTTGTCAATTACTTCCTTAGCTAAATTTAGATAGCTTATTGATCCTTTACAACTTGCATCATAGGATATTGCAGGTATTCCAAAAGATGGTGCTTCACTTAATTTAACATTTCTTGGAATAATTGTATTAAAAACTAAGGTTTTAAAATGAGTTTGTACTTCTTCAACTACTTGATTACTTAATCTTAATCTTACATCGTACATGCTCATTAAAATTCCTTCAATATTTAAATTTTTGTTCAAATCATTTTGGATAAGTTTTATTGTTTCCAATAATTTACCTAATCCCTCAAGTGCAAAATATTCACATTGAACAGGAATAATAACTGAATCAGATGATACTAAAGCATTAACTGTAACAATACCAAGAGAGGGTGAGCAATCAATTATTATAAAATCATAATTATTTTTTATTTTATCTATAAAGTATTTCATTCTCAAGTCTCTTTCTTCAATATCTACCATCTCAACTTCAGCTCCAACTAAATCAATATCTGAGGGTAGTAAATGAAGATATTCTATGTCTGTTTTTAAAATATTCTCCGTTTCGATATTTTTATTAATCATGCATTCATATACTGTTTTTTTAATTTGATTATTGTTAATTCCTAATCCTGATGTAGTATTAGCTTGAGGATCAGCATCAATTAATAAAGTTTTAAATTCTAAAGCTGCTAGACTTGCTGCTAGATTTATTGAAGTTGTAGTTTTCCCAACTCCTCCTTTTTGATTTGCAATTGAAATTACTTTTCCCATACTTTTATTAAACTGCTATGATAATAATTTATTTGTTTTTTTTCTTATTTTCTTGTTTAGCTTTCATTGCTTCTTCAACTCTAAGTTGAAAGCTTGATTTTTTTGTATTTAAATTTTTCTTTCTATTATATTCTATTTCTTTTTTTATTTTATCTTCATCTACAAATCTCTTAAAAATAAAAATTTGTCCATAAGATGCAACATTTGAAAGGAAATAGTAATATGTTAATCCTGCTGAAAAATTATTAAAAATAAATAAAAACATAATTGGTAGAACATATTGTATTGTTTTCATTGGTCCTTCCATAGTTTGCATTTGAGAATTTGCTTTATTTATCAAAATTGTAGATACAGTCATTAAAATAGTAAATAAACTTATATGATCTCCATATAATGGAAAATTAAATGGAAGGTCTAAAATTGAATCATAATTAGATAAATCAGTTGCCCACAAAAAAGATTTTCCTCTTAATTCGATTGCATTAGGTAAAAAATAAAAAACAGAAACTAAAATTGGTAATTGGAATAAAATTGGTAAGCAACCTCCTAGAGGACTAACTCCTGTTTTAGTGTAAAGTTCCATAATTTCTGCTTGAGATTTTTGCATCTCACCATCATGTTTTTTTCTTATCTCCTGAATCTCAGGATTCAAAACCTTCATTTTTGCCATCGAGAGATGAGACTTAAATGTTAGCGGTGTGACAACAATTCTAATTAGAAATACCATGAAAAGAATGATGAGACCGTAATTAGATGTAATGTTCTCTAAAAAATTAAAAATTGGTACAATGATGTATCTATTAAATCCTCCAACACCAAACCATCCCAGATATAAATTGTTATGAAATTCATAATCTATGTCTTTTAATATCGAATACTTATTTGGACCAAAGTAATACTTTAAGGTAATTGTATTATTAACAAAAGGTATTTCTGAGTTTAAAGTAAATTTTTTGTTGAATAAATCACTTTCTTGATATTCAGAAGTTAAACTACTATTAACAATATAATTTTCAGATATAATGGCAGAGCTAAAAAATTGTTGTTTAAAAGATACCCACCTTAATTCCTCCTTTATATCTATTTTTTCAAGATCAGAAGAGCTTGCTGATGTGTAGTCAAATTCATCATCTTTAGTGAAATAATTAATTCTTGTCTGATTTTTTTCATTTGTTATATTATTCTCTTGATGTAAGAGGTTACTTGACCAGTTAAACTTTAAATTCTGAGGATTAACAAATCTATCATTAAGTAATATTTTTGACTCAATTAGGAACCCTTCATTTATTTCATATATAACAGTGATTTTTTTCTGATCTAAATCAGATGCAGTAAAAGTAACTATTTTATTTTCTCCATTATTTTGAATTTTTTTATCAAATATAATTTCATTAAATCTAGTGTTCTTACCGTCATTAATAATAATATCAAAATTTCCACTCTCTCCATAAATATTTACTTTTTCGTTTTCAGGATTTGTATAATTTTTGAGTTTGATGTCAGAAATAATTGCTCCCTTATTACTAAAAGATATAATTACACTTTCATTTTCAACAACAAATGATTCCTCTTGGATGTTTGAGTTGAACCTTACATCAATAGTATTTTCTTTATTGCTTTCAATATTTTCAAAGGTATTATTATCAATAGATTCTGTTGCTACAGACTCATCAGAATTTTCGGGTGATATGTTTTGACCTGGAGGGAAAAATGTATAATAAGTAAGAATTAGAAGCATTATCAGGGTAAATCCTATAAATCTATTATTATCCATTTTTAATTGATTTTATTTTTTTTACAAAACTAATAAATAGAGGATGAGGTTTTAAAACTCTACTCCTATATTCTGGATGAAACTGAGTTCCAATAAACCAAGGATGATTATTTAACTCAATCACTTCAACTAAGTTTAATTTATTATTTGTTCCTGTAGTTAACATTCCATTGTCATTAAACTCTTTTTTAAATATATTATTGAATTCATATCTATGTCTATGTCTTTCTTTAATATCAATATTTTTATAAATTTTATTTATATGAGATCCTTTTTCAAGAGAACATTTATATGATCCTAACCTCATAGTACCCCCTTTATTTTTAATTTCTTTCTGCTCCTTCATTAAATCAATAATAGGATATGGTGTATTTTTATCAAATTCAGTTGAATTTCCTTTTTTATGTCCTAAAACATTTCTGGAAAACTCTATACAAGCACATTGCATACCAAGACATATACCAAAAAAAGGAATACTCTTTTCTCTAACATATTTAATTGCACATATCTTTCCTTCAACTCCTCTTTCTCCAAAACCTGGTGCAACAATTACACCATCAATATTTTTAAGACTTTTTTTAATATTTTTTTCATTTAAATTCTCGGAAAGAATCCATTTGATTTCTACTTTAGAATTTAAATTAGCACCCGCATGAATTAAAGATTCTGAGATAGATTTATAGGCATCATGCAATGAAACATATTTTCCTATTATAGCAACATTTAAAATATTATTAGATGAGTGTAAATTCTTCAAAAAGTTTTTCCATCTACTTAATCGCAATGGTTTTTTCTTTTTAATGTTTAAATAATTCAATACAATTTCGTGTAATCTTTCATCTCTCATAAGAACTGGCACATCATAAATTGATTTAGCATCAATTGATTCTATAACTGAGTTTTTTGATACATTACAAAAAAGAGCGAGTTTATTTTTTATTTCTTTACTTAACTTATGTTCACTTCTACAAACTAGAATATCAGGTTGAATACCTGCTTCTAATAATTTTTTAACTGAGTGTTGTGTTGGTTTAGTTTTAAGTTCTCCTGATGAAGATAAATACGGTATAAGTGTTAAATGTATATTTAGAAAATCATTTCTATTTAAATCAAATTTAGCTTGTCTAACTGCTTCGAAAAAAGGTAAAGACTCAATATCTCCAATACATCCCCCAATTTCAGTTATTACAATTTCAAATAAATTATTTTTTCCTATTTTATAAAAACTATTCTTTATTTCATCAGTAATATGTGGAATAACTTGAACAGTTTTACCTAAAAATTCTCCTTTTCTTTCTTTTGAAATAACATTATTATAAATTCTTCCTGTAGTGACATTATTATCCTGTGATGTTGATATTCCAAGAAACCTTTCGTAATGACCAAGATCTAAGTCAGTTTCTGCTCCATCTTTTGTAACATAACATTCTCCATGTTCATATGGACTCATTGTGCCTGGATCAATATTTAAATAAGGATCAAATTTCTGAATCGTAACTTTATAACCTACTGCTTTTAATAAAAGCCCTAGAGATGCTGAAATAATTCCTTTTCCTAGAGAAGATGTAACTCCACCCGTTACAAAAATGTACTTTTTATTCATATTTGTTATTAACAGTAACGGGAATCAAATTTAGGCTAAATAATTATATTCTTTTTATATAATTTAATTTTATTAATATCCTGAAGTAATATTTTAAATTTGTGTTTAACTATGAGCTATAAGAAACATATTGATAGTGATAATAATCTTACCTTGATTAAAAATTATGCAATAAAATTGAAATTAGATGCATATTTGGTAGGAGGATACGTTAGAGATTTTATTTTAAATAATAAAAGTAAGGATATAGATATTATGACAATTGGAGAACCTTATTCTTTAATATCAAATTTATCAAAAGAAAAAGGATTCACAAATTATAAAATATTTAAAAATTTTGGGACTGCATCAATTAATTATGAGTCATTAAATTATGAGTTTGTAGGAGCTAGAAAGGAGTCATATAATAAATCTTCACGTAACCCTAAGGTAACTCCAGGATTATTTAATGATGATATGAAAAGAAGAGATTTTACAATTAATGCAATAGCTATTTCATTAAATAAAGATTATGGAAAGTTAATTGATATGTACAATGGTATCGAAGATTTAAAAAATAAAATAATTAAGACATGTGATGATCCTCATAAAACCTTTGAAGATGATCCGCTAAGAATGATGAGGGCAATTAGATTTGCTTCACAATTAAATTTTGATATTGAAGAATCTACTTTTAAATCAATCATTAACAATGCAGATAGAATTAAAATAGTTAGTCAAGAAAGAATAACTGATGAATTAAATAAAATTATTTTATCTAAAAAACCATCATTTGGGTTTAAGTTGTTATTTGTTTCTGGACTCCTAAAAAATATATTTCCAGAAATGAATAATCTACAAGGTGTTGAAAAAATTAATAATCATTCTCATAAAGATAATTTTTATCATACTCTTGAAGTACTAGATAATACCTCTGATATATCTGATGATTTATGGTTAAGGTGGTCAGCAATTTTACATGATATAGCAAAGCCCCATACAAAGAGATACAAAGAAAATATTGGATGGACTTTCCATGGCCATGAGGATTTAGGCGCAAGATTAGTTCCTAAAATATTTAAAAAACTAAAATTACCTTTAAATAATAAAATGAGGTTTGTTCAAAAATTAGTAAGGCTTCATTTAAGACCAATAGCTTTAGTTAAAGATCACATAACAGATTCAGCTATAAGAAGACTTGTTTTTGATGCTGGTAATGATATTGATGATTTATTAAAATTATGCAGAGCTGATGTAACTACTAAAAATCCAGAAAAATCAAAAAAATATTTAAATAATTTCAAAATAGTTGAGAAAAAAATAAAAATTGTTGAAGAAAATGATAAGATAAAAAATTTTCAACCACCTGTTTCAGGTGAAGAAATTATTAATATTTTTGCAATTAAACCATCTAAATTAATTGGTGAATTAAAAAATGAAATTAAAAATCAAATTTTGGATGGAAAAATTAAAAACAATAAAGTTGAAGCTTTGAAATTATTAAATAAACTTGCTAAATCTAAGGGTCTTAAACCCGTAAAATAGTTAATCATGAAAAAACACTTATTTATTATAATATTCTTACTAATTAATCTACAATCGTTTTCTCAAATTAATGAGTTTAATATCCAAAAGACTATTTATGAAAAAGCAAAGACTTATAATGACCCAAATGTTGCAATCACTGCTCTTTATAATATGGTTGCTATTCAACCAGACAATGTATTTTTAAAAGATTCTTTAATGAGAGAATATTTGTCATTATCTCAATGGGCGCCTACTTACATGATCTCTAGAGAAATTTTAGCAATTCAACCTAATAATAATTTTGCACTAGAAGTTTCATGTGTTGCATTACAAAATCTTGGATTAAAACAAGAAGCTTTAAATGAATATGAATCTCTTTATCTTAGAACTGATAGAGTTGATGTGTTATATACAATTTCATTTCTTCAATTTGAATTGAAAAATTTAAACGAAAGCCTAACAAATTTAGAAATACTTCTAAATAATGATCAAACAGAGGAAATGGTAGTTAGTGTAAGTAAAGATGAAAATGATAGACAAGAAGTTTCAATGAGAGCCCAATTAAATTATCTAAAAGGTCTAGTTTTTTTGGAGCAAGGAAAAAATGATTTAGCAAAATCCTCATTTAATGATGCTTTGAATTTATCTCCTGAATTTAAAAATGCTCTAGATAAGTTAAATTTGCTTTAATTACCTTTTATAAAATTTACCATCATCACACACATAAATATCTTTTTTATATTTATTCATTAGAGAATAATTGTGGGTTGTCATTATTATACTTGTTCCTTTTTTGTTTATATCAAATAAAATTTGCAGAATCTTTTCAGCTACTTGTGGGTCTAAATTTCCAGTTGGTTCATCAGCAATTATAAGCTTGGGATCATTTACAATAGCTCTTGCTATAACTAATCTTTGTTGTTCACCTCCTGATAATTCATAAGGATAATTTTTAGCTTTATTTTCTAGTCCAACAATCTCAAGTAATGAATTTATTTTTTCTTTAATCTTAATTTCATTATTCCATCCAGTTGAGGTCATAACAAATTTAATATTTTCATAGGCATTTCTATCTTGAAAAAGCTGAAAGTCTTGAAAGATTATTCCAATTTTTCTTCTTAAAAAAGGCAATTGATTTTTACTTACAGTAGAAATATCCTCATTATCAAAAAATATTTTACCCATTTTAAGAGGGATATCAGAATATATGGTTCTTAATAATGAACTTTTTCCACTTCCTGTTTTACCTATAACATATATAAAACCTCCTTTCTCTAAATCTAAGAATACATCATTTAGAATAGTCTTGTAATGATGAAATATTGTGGCATTTTCTATTTTTAATATTGTATTATCATTCATTTTATATTCAATTTTTGAAGTTTTCCAAACTCTAAACTTTTAATATATTCAATGATTTCCTTATCTGAAGACTTAATTCCATATTTTCTTAATTGATTAACTGGCCTTTCGGCACTGAAATATTCAATAAGAATAAAATCATCGTTTCTTAACTGAATGAAATCGGGAATTTTTGCCTTACCCTTTATTTTGATTATATACATAATTAAAAAAAAGGCAAACTAGATTCGCACCGCTACAACCACTTACCCTTGCTTCTTTCCAGACCTGGGGGATTCAGCAGGAGCTGGTCGTACTAGCTTGCCACATTAAAATTAATAAATTCATTTTTGAATTCTTTTTTTTAATAATTTTATATTGAATTAATTTAATTTTTCTATGAAACTAAGAAATCTAATACAATTAATTGTTTTATTAAATTTAGTTGAGAATACACTATATTCAAAAAATACCATATCTATTGGTGTTGCATCATCTTATAATAACTCAAACATTAATTTTTACAATAATTTTTTTCCTCAAAACATTAGAACAAATACAATTTCAAATTATAATTTTTCCTTTTTAACGGAGATTAAAAATTCAAAAAATACTGGAATAAGAATTGAGGTTTCAAAACTTAGAAGAGGATGGAGTGAAAATTCAAATTCTCAGTTGATAAGTAATGAATTTGAATTTTTGAATCTACCAGTAATGATGACTACCTATTTTGGAGAGAAGAATTTTAAATTCAATTTTTCATTAGGGCCTTATGCTGAGTTTCAAATAAAAAATAATTTAAATGATTTAAAGTCTTTATTTCCTGATTATGAATTTTTCTTTAATGATAAAAGAGACAATTCTTTTGGATATGGAATTAAAGCAAGTGGTGGTTTCTCAATAGATTTTGATAAAAGTTCTTTTCTATTTTTAGTTTCCTACTTATATAATTTTGATAATTTAATTGACGTAGAACAAAAAACTAATTTAATACCAGATATATCTAATTTGAGAACTCTTTCTTTTTCATTAGTATATTTGTTTAATTTTACTAAAAATGAAATTTAAGTTTTTAAAATATTTTCTTACTCTTTCTATACCATTCTTGGCATATGTTTCATTTAATACAACTGGAATTTTAACTTATGCTCCAATTTTAGAAGCTTTTTTACTAATACCACTTCTAGAATTACTTTTTAAACCGTCTACCAAAAATATTTCTCAGGCTGAAGAGGAGATGGCAAAAGATGATATGTCATATGACATAATTCTATATTTGTTTGTTCCATTAATTTATTTTTTAATTTGGGAGTTTTTAATATCAATGAGTGAACCTATATCCACCTTTGATAAAATTGGTAGAATTTTATCTATGGGTCTAATATGTGGAGGTTTTGGTATAAATATTGCACATGAATTGGGACATAGAAAAACAAAATATGAGAAATTGTTTTCAAAAATATTACTCCTGCCTTCTCTTTATATGCATTTCTTCATAGAACATAATAGAGGTCATCATAAAAGAGTTTCAACTAAAGAAGATCCTTCATCAGCTCGTTTTGGTGAAAATATTTTTTCTTTTTGGCTTCGAGCGGTTTCATTCGGTTACTTATCTGCATGGAAACTAGAAAATAGCAGACTCAAAAGAAATGGAAGTAATATAATTTCTTTTAAAAATGAAATGATAATATATCAGTTAATCCAAATTACTTTTTTGAGTTTAATCTATCTTAATTTCGGATTTCAGATTATGTTATATTTTATTTGTTGTTCAATTTTTGGTTTTCTTCTTCTAGAAACAGTTAATTACATCGAACATTATGGTCTTCAAAGAACCAAAAATGAGAGTGGAAAATACGAGAGAGTTCAGCCATTCCACTCATGGAATTCAAATCATCCGGTAGGTAGAATTATGCTTTTTGAATTATCTAGACATTCTGATCATCATTATAATGCTTCAAGAAAATATCAAATTTTAAAAAATCATGATAATACCCCTGAAATGCCAACTGGATATCCAGGTATGATGATTTTATCTCTTATACCTCCATTATGGTTCTATGTCATGAATAATAAGGTCAAAAAATTTATTCATTGACTTTGTAATTTAATTTCTAGGTTATAATTTAGTTATATGTTTAAAATAAATACTTGGTGGTCATTTTATAATTCTATGTAAAGCAGATAGCTAAATGTATTTTATAATCAAAACCCAAGCTTGAAGCTTGGGTTTTTTTGTTATGAAAGTAAAGACAAAATTTTTAAAGGTAATTTCAGATATTCATACTCCTGTTGGTGTTTATCTTAAGCTTAGAGATTTGTATTCAAAGGTTTTTCTTTTAGAAAGCTCTGATTATAAAGGTTCTGAAAATAGTTTGTCGTTTATTTGTTTTGACTCCAAAGCTCAAATTTCAGTCTATAATGATATTGTAAAAATGACTTTTGATAGTAAGGAAGAAAATAAAAAAATAGAAAATGATAAAGGCGTAACTTATTATCTAAATAATTTTATCAACCAATTTAAGATTGAAAAAAATGAATTTGAATATCCATCAAATGGTTTGTTTGGTTATATATCTTATGATTCTATAAAGTATTCGGATAATATTTCGATTTCTAATCCTAAAGAAATTAATATCCCAGAGATATTATATGATGCTTTTAAATATGTCATAGTTTTTAATCATTATAATAATGAATTAATAATTTTTGAACATCTCTATGGTACCGATAATATTTCTGAAATTGAAAAAATTAAAAATATAATATCAGGAAAGCCAGTAAATCCATTCTCATTTAAAATAGATAAAGATGAGAGAACTAATTTATCAGATGTGCATTTTAAAAAATTAGTTGATAAGGGTATTAATCATTGTAAGCTGGGAGACGTTTTTCAACTTGTATTATCTAAAAGATTTTATCAAGATTTTCAAGGTGACGAATTTCAAGTTTATAGAGCACTGAGATCCATAAATCCATCTCCATATCTATTTTATTTTGATTATGGAAGTTTTAAAATTTTTGGTAGTTCTCCTGAGGCACAAATTGTAATAAAAAATGATAAGGCTACTATTTATCCAATTGCGGGAACATTTAAAAGAACAGGTGATGATGAGTATGATAAAAAACAAGCAGAAAAATTATCTAATGATACAAAAGAAAATTCTGAGCATGTAATGTTAGTAGATTTAGCTAGGAATGATTTAAGCAAAATATCAAAAAATGTTGAAGTTGAAAGATTTAAAGATATTCAGTTTTATTCTCACGTTATTCATCTAGTATCTAAAGTGACTGGAGATATTACATCAGATAAAAAAATAAATTTGATTTCTGGAACTTTTCCTGCTGGAACCTTGTCTGGTGCTCCAAAACATAAAGCAATGCAACTAATAGAAGAATATGAAAATATAAGTAGAGAATTTTATGGTGGAGCTATTGGGTTTATGGGGTTCAATGGTGACTTTAACCATGCTATAATTATTAGATCATTTTTAAGTAAAAACAGAAGATTATTCTACCAAGCTGGTGCTGGAATTGTTTTTAAATCAAATCCAGATAGTGAAAATCAAGAGGTTTATAATAAAATAGAAGCTTTGAGAAAAGCAATTAAAA
>CEQP01101965.1_pt1 | contig 13701 bp, 10 predicted proteins | sample 356291 | NCBI WGS metagenome assembly CEQP01 (sample SAMEA2621221, study PRJEB7988) | marine metagenome | isolation source: saline water (ENVO:00002010), including | reverse complement strand
CCGGCCGCAGCGCCAGCAGCGGCCGCGAACCTCCGTCCATTGCTTCTTCTACTTCTTCTTCTTTTTCTAGTTGCTTATTCACACTGCTCACGCTAAAATCCGACTGCGCGTGCCGTTCAAGGAAAGAAAGAGTCGTCATGTCGTCGCTCGACGAGGACAACGATCCCGGCGACATGATTCTGAAGCAAGTCCGAGACTTTTCCCTCATGCAAATTTCCGACAGCAGCCCTGAACTTCTGCCCGTGCCTGGCGCGGGCGAAGCGCCCTCGGAAGAATTTTCGCGCTGCGCTGCAGAGTTTGTTTTGGAACTCGAGTCGGAGTGCCACCTGACGGTCGACCTTGCGCATTCGGAAGGCATCTACAAGCAGCTTTTGCAGTCTCGCCACGATACGGCAGCCTTCAGCGCAATCATCCAGGAAATTGCAGAGCATTCTGCGCATTTTCCCGACATGAAAGACATGCTGCTTCCTAACATTGCCAATCGCTTTGCCAGCGCCATCGAAGACAACCTCGTCTCGTGGACGGAAGACATGAAGGAACAGTGCTGCCGCGCCTACGCCAACAAACTGGCAGACAAAATTGTCGCGGTCGTCGACGAGCTTTCCGAATCAGAAGACTCGGACAACGAAGAGCCGGTGGAAGAGGAAGACTCGGACGACGACGAAGACGACGACGAAGACGACGAGTCCGAGGGGGGCGAGGATTCCGAAAACAGCGGAGAGGATGCCGACATGGACGCGGAAGAGCTCGAAGCAGAAGACAATTACGTGGTCGCGCCGCCAACCGAGCCTTCTGCAACCAAGCGCAAGCGCCGCCGCTCGCTGCGCGACCAAACCGAGGCTTCTCTCGGCGACGACTTTGACGACTTAATGCACAACGAGCTAGACATGCCAGCCTTTGTTGCCATGTGCAAGGAGTACATTCCGGCCGAGACGTTTGCCGACATCGTGGCGCCATTCCAAAACCCCGACTCGGAGGGCGAAGCCTTTCACCACCTTCTCCCTGCCAAGTTGCGACTCACCACCGAGCTCAAGCACCACTGGGTGCAGGCGCAGCTTGCGCGCCACAACCATGCTTCCTGAAATACATAGACTTTCTTTTTAATGATTACACTACCACCTCAAACTTTGCTTGCTCTCCACCCTTGCCATTGTCCACATCTATGGTCGGCATGTTGGATTGTCCCGTTGCAAGCGTCCACCTGAGCACCAGCCCTGCCAGCGGATCGTGCGCCGACGTGGCAGTGTACAAAATTGTTCTCCCAGGCGTTGTGGGAATGGCGTCTCCCGGTCGCAGCTTGCCCGCCTTCTCCATGCTCATGCTTGCGTCGTCGTACTTGAGCAGGTCTGTCCACATCGGAAGCGCGCTGTTCATGCTCTCGGTCGACGCCTTGTGGTGCGTGTCAAGCTCGTAGCACGACTGCGATCCTCGCTTGCACAAGGTCCAAACCCGTGGACCCATTGCGTCTGAAACGGACTGCTCTTCGTCCAAAGTCACCCCCGGCACTTTGATGGTGATTGCTTCGTCTGCTGGCAGCACCATGAATCCCTGCGACACAATGTGTGCGGGATCGTCGTATGGCATGCCAAGACTCTGATTGTACGTGGACAGCATGAACTGCACGTACGCCTCCGGCAACAGCATGAGCGCCCCCGTCTCCAGCGTTGGATGCTGCCAGTACACTGCACGCAGCCACTCTCCGCCGTCGCGCCCTCCGCGCACCATCGGGCCCACCGTGCCCCGCATGTCTCCAAAAATTCGTTCAAACGGCTTCTGACCATTTACCTGGTGCCTCAGCATCGAGCTCAACGTCAAGTTTACGTCGTACTGATGATCCGTCTCGCTCAGCGTGCGATCCAGCCGCGGCATGGGACCCGCCAGAGCCGACGCCGTCCGCTGACACCACGACCCCGCCGCCCAGTACACGCTCGGCGCAAATGCCGAAGTGTTCGTCGTCACCCACGCGGAGTGAGCAAGAATGCTTGCCGTCTCCGCGTTCACCTCGAGCGTGCGCCGCACCAATCCAAATGGCAGACTTTCCGCGCCTCCGCTCACGCCTTGAACCGTCGACGACGCGTCGCTCGGCCGAAGACCTTCCAGCGCCAAGTGCCCCGTGTGCCGAATCGGACCGCTTTCCTCCGACGCCAGAGACAGCGCAAGCCATCCCGCGTACTCGCTCTCCACATCGTTCGATCCTTGCGAAAACGCCTTGTAAAATTCGCACCACGCCAGCCGCAGCTCCTCCTTCCACGCCAGCAGGCCGACGCCCGCCGCCTTCTTCCACTTTAAGCGCACACCCTCTTCCTCCACACTTGCGCCCTCCAAAATCTTGCCCGCCGCCGTCCCGACACCGCTGCTGGAAAACCACACCCCACCCCGGCCATCCACCGCGTCCGACGCTCCAAGGCATTCGACCGGCACAGCAATCTTCAGGTACTCGTGCACCACCCCGCGCTCCACTTCGTCCAACAGAGCACCAAGCACCCTGCCCGCTCCCGCCACGAGCGCCTCCCCCTCCGGCAGCAATTCGGCACGCTCTTCTGTAATCGCAACGTACTTGCTCATCAAGCTGCTCACCGTGTCCTCGTCCAGCAGAAAATGCGGCGCGTCGAGCAGCGCACGCAGCGACGCCGCCACAGCCTCGTTTGCTTCCGATGCAAGCGCCTTTCGCGCCACGCTTCGCACCAGTCCCGACGCCCGCTCCGACATGCGCGGCACTCCGTCCTCGATGGCGCGCGCGTCGCGCGGACCCGCTTCCTTTGTCCGCGCTGCCATCGATTCTGCCTTGAGCAGCATGCCCAGCTGAAGCACCTTCCACGTGCCCTCGTCTTCCGTCAGTGGCAGCTCCGCAAACGCCGTCTCAATGTCTTCGTTGTGCGCCTTCCAGGTTGCCACGCCGTCTCCAAGTGGCACGCCCCGCAACAGCGTGCTCCGCACTTTTTCCAGCCCTGCCAATGCGCAATCCGGCAAACCTTCGGCGTTTACGGGCAAGCGCTGAAGCTCACTCTTGCCCTCCCGCTCCCGAAAGCGCAGACACGACAGCTCCCGCCATCCCAACAGCAGGTGCGTGCGCTCTGGCGCGCTCTTCTTGTGTGCCAACGCTCGTTCCAGCGGGCTTGCACCCACGCCCGTTGCCGCGTGCACATCGCCAAACAAGTTGCCCGTAAACACGTAGTGCATCTCGTTTGCATTTGTTTCGGCCAGCTGCTTGACATCCTCTGCTCGCTGCAGCGCCACCGCCATGCGCTCCTCGTCGCCCTCAAAGCTCCCCATGGCCACAAAAGTCTTCCGCGTTTCTCCCGCCCCGCACCCCGTGCGCAACGTTTGCGCCGCCACCTTTTGCACTGCGGGCGCCGCGGCGGGCGCTGCCACCGGAGCCACCGGAGCCACCACCGCAGCCGCCGCAGGCGCTGGTGCCGACACTTTTTGCACTGCGGGCACGGCCACAGGCGCGGCCACAGGCGCGGCCACAGGCGCTGGCGCTGTCGCGGCCACCGGAGCCGCCGCCTTGGCTTCTCTACGCGCTGCGGATTGCTCGCGCTTCACGACTTCAAACTCGGCTTCCGTCACCACGCGGTACGTTCCCTGTGTTGTCACAAACTTGCCATTTGCTTGTTTGCTCGACAGCGGAAACTCCACCGCCCCGTCCACCATGCGGTACATGCTTTCTTTCGGGTAATACTTCACCTGCCCAATGCGCACCACGCTCTTCTCCTCGCCCTCAACGTCGCTCAGGAGCACCATTGTTTCTCCCTCTGGCGGAGATGCTTGGCTCGTCACCGACTCTGGCCCTCCCGCGCCGTCCGTGCCACCGTTGAAGAGGTACGACAGCGCATCCGTGCCGCCCAAGTTTACTCCCCAGCTCGACCAAGAGTTTTGTGCCATTCCGCTCTCAACTCTTCCGCTTGCCAACCGCTGAGACATTTTAGCGTGCTACTCTTTCTCTCTATTTGTGAAGCTTATGCTTTCTCTCTTTCAAGGGACACCCACAACTCCCACCGACTCGATCGCCGCCATCGCCGCTGTCAGCGTTGCCGAGTCCTCCTCCCGCAACATGAAGTTTGGCTTCAACATCCGCAACTTCAACTCCGTCAACCGCTGCAAGATGCCGACGGCAACCCCGGGCTCCTCGCCCCCTCGGCTTTCTCTGTTTTCTTTGGATGGCTTTGAAGGTCGCTTGACCGGCGCGTTTTGCCTTGCGCCCCTCCTCCCGTCCACGCCGTCTGCCACCTCCACCGGCAGCTTTTGCAGCCTCCGACTTTGTCGCCGCGTTGCACCCGCGTGTTTGTAGGTACAGTCTGCACCACCGGAGGCTGTCTCCTCCTCTTCCTCGTCTTCCGATTCCTCCACCGCGCGTCGCTTTCTTTTGCGGGGCTGCTCACAAAAAATCGCTGGACGCCCAGGCCCTTCGTTGCGTGGACCACGGTGCTGCCGTTTTTTTGCGCGTCGGTCTTTCTCGGTGACGATCACGTCTTCGGAGTCGCTGCCCTCCTCCTCTTCCTCCTCTGACGACTGCGACACCATCCTGAGCATGAACTTGGAGCGGCTGCGCACTAGCTCCACCTCGTCTTTTGCAATTCCCGCCGCTGCAGCGTTGCGAAGCTCGTCAATCTCGCTCCAAAACCTTTGGCTGGACGCAGACGCTTCCTCGCCCAAGTCGTACGGCAGCGTTCGACGCTCGTCTGCAACGCACAAGCTCACGTTGTCAAAATCCACAAGCCACCTGGCCGCGGCCGCTGGCGTCACCGTAAACAACTCCGACTCCCGCTCGTCAAAACCTCCAAGATTGTGCAATCGTTCTATTCTTTGCTTTGCCTTTCGTGCCCGGCTCAGCAAAAAGGTCAGCACCGCGTGCACCAATTTTGCCTTGCGCATACATTGTTCTCCCAACATGTAATCTCCATAATCTTGTCCGTGAAGCTCACCAAAGTTTTCATACTCCGGGTCGTCCTCGCCCACAGCCACCCTTGCGTATTGTCGCTCCGAATCCCAGTATGCCGCCTGCAAATTTTCTGCACCCGAAAACCACAACTCTTGATCAAAGTAGCCTGCCAAACCAACCCGGTAATGATTGTTCTCCTCCTTCCGCCCACAGCACATGCACCTCAACTGCACTCGCACCCCATTCTTGTACTCGGTTGTAATCGGCGTGCAACGCATCATTTGCGATTTCAAGAGCACCTTGTAAAAGTCTTGCGATCGAGTTGGGTCGGCCTGTGCCGACGCCAGCATGAGCCTCAAGTCCCGCTGCACCCTTGCAACGCACCGCTTCATAAACTGACCGTCCTCGTAGCCCTCGTCGTCCCACGCAACTCGAATTTCCCGCGCCGTCCGCTCCAGCGCGTCTAATACCGCCTCAGCTCGCTCCTCCCGCGAGCAGTTGAGCACCGCCTCCACTTCGTACCGCGACGCCCCTTCGCGCTGCATCTTGCTATTACACTGCCTGCCAACGCAACTCACAGCCACCTTTTCTCATTGCAGTTCCCTGTTCGGCATCGCTATAGCGACGCCAAGCGCGTGTTCGACACTTGCTCAATCTCGACTGGATGCATTCCGATTTTGTGCGCCAACTCCACTTGCTTTCTCTGCTCGACGAGCCGCTCGCTGCAAAACTCCGCGACGCCAAAGACCAACATCGCAACTCTTTTCGCCGAATTTCAAAGGATCGCGCAGTGCTGCACGCCGAAGGCCACATTGTCAACCCGGAAGGCAAGGAGCAGTCGCTCGACGCCGAGCTGCCCTTCCAAGCGCTTGTCGATGCCATTTCCACATTCACCGAAGTTCCCGCGCCATTGCTTTCTACCGTCTCGAGCAAGGAAGAGTGCGCGCAGTGGGCACTTCGCGCTCAGCAAGCCAATTTCAAAAAACGTCGCGCTCGGGAAGAAGCCGATCCTGCTTGCGTGACGAGAATACCGCCCGCCCTGGCGGCTCCCATGCTCGAAGCCGTTTCCAGGCTCAATGCCTTGATGGGCGCTTGCGATCCGTTGTGATTGTAGCAAGTAAATTCTAAATTCTAAACTGCGGCCGCCCGCTCTCGCCACCGCGCCTTGTGGCCCTCCACCACCGTCAGCAGACGACTGCGGTCCCGCCGGGCCTGATCTCGTTCCGCTGCCTGCTCTGCCGTCGGCGCCGCCGCAAACAGCGGTGCACGCACCTCGATGCTCCTCGTCACGTGCCGAAGTAGCTTTGGAAACACCACGCGCTGAGCATCAAAGCCTGCGCTGTCGTCCTCCGTTGCAACCAGCACCCCCGATCGCACAATGTCTCCAAAATCGCGTGCCACCTCTTCGAACGCCGCCGTCAGCGCCGGCTCTGCTTGACGAAAGTAGGTTGGTCGCCAGCTCCGCAAAAAGTGGCAAAAGGACGCGTGCTTGCCATTCGTGCGCATCCGCGCAAAGACTTCCGGAAGCCACGTTCGGTCGTTTTGGCTTCGCTCCTCGCGCCGCTTTCCCTCCACGTCCAAACCCATAAACTGCCTGTACAAGGGCACGTAGGCGTCCCCGTACTCGGCTCGCGCCGACGCCAGCAGCACCAACACCATCAGCGCGTACGCGCTGTCCGTGTCGTACTCCCCCTTGCCCAGCGCAAACCGCTTGACAAACCGCGGATCAAAGTCCCAGAGCATCGGCATGCCTTCAATGATGTCCTCTTCCTCCGAGTGGAATCGAAACCCGCGGACCGACCAATCCTCCTCTGTCTCCCCCGCGCTCACCTCTGGAATACACACCACCGTGTGCGGCGTGATGTTGAGCTTGATGTAACCCATCATGGCAAGCTCGCGAATCTTCTGCGCCAAGCGCTCGCTCATCTCGTGCAAGCTCTGCTGCGCGTAAACGTGGTTGTCCGCAACGTCCAAGTTGCGGTAAGCCTTGAGCATGTCGGCAAGCCGGTACGAGTGAAACTGCGTGACTGTCACCAGCGCCACAATCCGACGGCTCTCTTCCGTCTTCGTGCTTCTTGCCTCCACCACCTCGCGCGTGCTTTTCGACTCCATTGCCAACTTTTGGTGCTCCCCATAGGTGTCCCGGTCGTACACCAGCGTCATACCCAGCACTGCTGGCGCAATCCCCGCTGCCGCCGCCTCCAACTCCACCAGCACCCTCGGACCTACGTAGCTCATCTGCTCGTGCACTTCCACCGACGCCGGCGGAAGCGGCTCAAAGTGCTGCACCGCCACCGACGCGCCCATCGCCGTCAGCGCTTCAAATCCTGCCGTGCCGCCGTACAAGTCCGCTTCTGGCAGCCAGTCAATCGCGTCCAGATCCGTTGTTCGGTACACAGTTGTGCTCCCAAACATTTGATAGCTATCGCGCCGTGCAAACCTCGTCCGACGCGCCCTCCACAGCCACCACCAGGACCTTCCGCCTGCCACCGCGCTGTCAATCGACAGCATGCGTTCGCGATTCTTGCCTTCCCGCGCCCCTGCGGGAAGCGCCGCCAACACACCTCGCTCAATGACGAGCACCGAGGAAACCCAGTTGGCGTTTGTCGTGCCTTCTGGCCGCGGCTTGCTCTCCACAACCGCCCGCCCCGCTCCTTGTACCGGACCCTCGTCGCCTCCGTCTCCCTCTGCCCCCGCCTCGTTCGACGCGTCGGTCATCACGCTCGCGAACAGCACGTTGACCTCGGGCGCTCTCGGCAGGTTGTCGACCGCCAACATCCCGTCCAGTCCCTCTTCCATTCTTGGCTCCCCCTCCCCAGGCTTATGTGAGGTGGGTTGGCAACGTGTGTGGGCTCCCGAGTTTGACGACATCTAGCGCGTGCGCACCCCCACTTTGGAAGGAAAACTTCGAATCAGCGACGAGTTGCCGTCGTACGCACGGACACGACACTGCTCTTGGTTGTACTCTACAATCTTGTCGTCGCACCCCACAAGTCGCACAAACTCCACGATGCGCTCCAACAGCTTGCGGGACGCGCGACGCGCCGGACTGCGCACCGACGCATTAGGCGTCGGACGCGGAAAAATTGCAATGGCGAGCCGTGCGTTAGAAAACTGGGTCGCCAATTGCCTGAAAATCACAATCTCCAGGCGAAAGCTCAGCGCCATGCATGCCGCAAAAATTGCAATCGCTGCGACACAAGTCTCCGTGTTTCACGCGGGATGCACAGGCAAGGGCGGGCAAACGCGCAGGCTCGAAACGCGGCGGCTGGTCACAGAACGTCTTGCCAAACCGGCGCGGCGTCGAAATCATCACCTCACCGGGACACGACTTCCACTCGTGCTTCTTCATGATTGCCGGCCGCTGGGTCTCCCAGTCGGCTCGGTAGGTGACGCGCGCCGTGGCACGCTCAAACGCCGAGTGAAACCGCATCTGGTGCGGGCTGCGCTCAAACCCTCGACCGTCGATGATGCTCAGCAGCGTCCGCAGCGTGCGGATGTTGACGTCCCCTTGATACACGTCGCCAGGCTGACGCTTACCCAACGTGTCCTGAATGGTCACCGCCTCCTGAACGTCCTTGTCCGCCACCACGTTGCGCAGCTGCACCGCATCTCGACGTTTACGCGCGCTCACACGCATGTCGCTGTCGTGTTCTGGAAATTTTTCGTGAATTGCCGCTGAAAAGTAGCTGGCTCCGCCCAGCTCTTCCGCGACGGCTTGCTCGTGTTCGCGACGCTGCCGGACTGCGCGTGCAACCTGAACTTCCCCCTCGTCCCGAAATCTTCGCGGCATGCTACCGCGCTGGATTATTTGTCACATTTAGGTGTTTAGGATAGCGAAAAGATTCTTCTTACGACTGCACGCTACTCTGCGACTTCGCGCGGCCTCCCCGCCACGTACCCGCGCACCATCTCACGGCCCTGCTGCAGCTGCTTGCCTGCCTGCCTCTGCTCCACCAAAAGCTGTCCACTCACCTGCTCTGGCGTCAGGTCCTCCGCTTGCGGCGCGCACGTCAGCACTGCCACCGAGAAGCCATCCGAAAATTCCGTGTGGCACACCCGCGTTTTCGACAGCTGCTCCTCGTTTGCGCGGCAGCGATGGAACAAGGCCATTGCCCAGCGCGTCGCCTTGTCGTACGGTGGCACGGCCCATCGGTCGGGGCCTTCCACCACCAGCTTTGTGCGACGCCGCGCGTCCCAGTCGTCGAGCACCGCCGGCGAAAACGGAAGCTGGTCGTTGAAGCCCTTTTCTTCAAAGGCTCCCAGCATTGCTTTTGCCGCCGCCGCTTCCCGATCCAGCGCTCCCTCGTCCGACTCTTTGCGCGGGATGCCAAAGTATTCTTCTGCGTGCCCGAGCGCAGCCTTGCGCAACCGCTCCCGCCCCTCCGGCGTTCCCACCTCGAATTGCATCCGCTGCTTCAGCGTGTCCACCTCTTTTACATTGGACTCCAGCATCCGCTGCAGCGCTTCCGAAAACTCCAACGCCGCGCACTGCACCGAATCTTCTCCGCGGGCCCGCGTCTGGTTAATCCACCGCGGGCTCAGCAGCCATCCGCGGCTACGATCCACGTCCACGTCTATCGACACGTACGGCTTGTCCACCGTGTGCTTTGTAATCGATCGTGCAAACAGCATCGGCCCTTGCTCGGTCGAAAACCACGCCGCAAGCACCACATGATTGCCCGCTCGGCACTGTCCGTTTGCCCGCGCCATGTGCAACACGTGCTCTGCTCGCAACCGCAAATTCATGCGCAACGTGGCTGCGCCACGCAGCGTTGGCGACATTCCGTTTTGCGGCGGCCGAATCAAATACACCTTTTGGCCATAGGCCTTCTCCGTCCGCACCAGATGAATGCGCTCCAACTGCATTGCAAAATCAAAGGCCATCTCCAGCCACTTGGCCGTGTGGCACCGGACTGGCGACGCCGCAACGCGCTGCAGCCGCGTGATCATGCCGTCCACGCTTTCCTCTGCTTGGACGTGACCAAACCCTGCCTGCTTGAGCGATTTGTCGTAGGCTTCCACTCCCTGCAGGCCCTTGTCGCTGTCCACCGTCACTTTTTTCTTGTGCGAAATCACTTCCAGCCACCGATCTCCCACCAGCTGAAACTGGCCCAGGAATTGCTCATGCAGCGGCAGGTTTTCCTCTCGCGCGCCTTCTTCCGCCACGCCCATGTCGATGCCCGTGCCGGTCTTGCCGTTGCGCAACACCATCTCCTTTTCCCACACCTTTGCCACGATGCTCAAATCACTAAACGTAAAGCGCGGACTCGCAAGCCGCATGCAATCCGCGCTCCCCGCAATGAAGGTGCTCACCACCTCAAAGACGCTCTGATCGCGAGCTCCGCCTTCTTGAAACGGCATTGTTGCAAACGCCAGCAGCTCAAAGATGTCCGACAGCTCCTTTGCGCCGTTCACCACCTCGTACGACACGCCGTCTTGCTGTCGCTTCAGCAGCAGAATTGTCAGCGCCACCTCTGTTCGCATCAGCAGGCACAGCGCGCCAAAACGTGCCAGCGACCCCTTGTTGCGCCCGTGCCGGCCGAGCACCAGCTCTCCCGTCGCCAGCGACTGCTGGTAGTTTAAGCCCGACAGCGCTGCGCGCAGCAAAATCCAGCAAGCTCCGTCTTGCCGCTCCAGAGGCTCGTACGAACTCCGCGTCGACGCTCCCAGCAAATCCTCCAATGCCGAAGGCAGGCGCATCTGCGTGCTCCGCATCGGCAACGCCAGGATGCGTAGCAGCCAATACGTTTGCTCCGCGTCCGTTTGTGGCTGCTCCAAAATCGCTACACGCGCTGCCACCATTGCGTACCCTCGCACCGCCAGCACGATCAGCGCATACCACGGGCCGAGCGCAGGTACCCGGTCGCACCGCACCATTGTAAGCGTCAACTGACTCGCAACGTTCCACAAAAAGACCCGCAGGTGCACCATCAGCGCAAACGATCCTGTTGTGGTGCTCGCGTCCCGCTCGTCCAACTCTTCTTGCAGCACCGTGTTGCGCGCCACCATTTCCCGCATCAGCTCCGGGTGCAGCGCCGTCACAAACGCTCCCAATCGCTCCCACGCCACCTCCGCACTCCGACCGCTGCTCGGACCCGCCAATGCCACCACGCCCGCCGGCGTCGGCATCAGGTCGCTGAATGACGACTCCAAGTTTTCTCTCATTTCCACCGGCACAAACTGCTCGTCGTCCAACTCAAAACTGCCCTCAAACGCGTTGCGCTGCACCTCTTTTTTCACTTCGCGCAAGCATTCGTCCAGCCCATGGCTTTCGAGCACCGGCGCCTGACCTCTCGCCTTCAAGTCCGCACACGCCGCTTTGAACCCGTCGTTCAAATTCCACTGATGCACCACCACGAGAAACAAACTCTGAAGCCGCTTCAGCGCCCGTCGATACTCCGCCATCGTGCTCACGCCGTCGGCGTGCCCGTAACTCACCGTCGCCAAAATCGACGCAATGTCGCGCACCCCCGTGGAATTCATAAACCACGGTGCCCACGCAAATTCTGGCGCCGCGTCCAACAGCTTGATCGCCGCGCTCGTCGTCTCGTTCGACTCGGCATTCCCAAATACCCACACTGCTTCACGCAGCGCCCGCGCCCCCGCTCGGTCCGACTCCTTGGGACTCTCAAGCATTCGATGCAGCAGCACTCCAAAATGAATGGAAGCGTTACCGTACGTTGCTCCGCTTGCGCGGAGCGTGCATCCCCGACTTGCCGTCTCGTGGCTTTCCCGGACCAGCGACACAACTTCCGCAAGCGCCTCGCGCTTTGGCGACCATCCCGCAACCGTTCGCTGCTCAGCCTCGCCGCTCGCTTCCATTGCTCACACTCGCCGCTACCTTGACGCTTTGAGCGTGCCCTACTTTAGCGGCGCAAGTCCAACCTTATCCACTGTGGTCGATGGACTCGACACCCACGGTTCCCTCGACTTGGTCTCTACACATTTTCCAAGTCCTCGACGAGCTCTGGCTTCAGTACCTGGCGTTTCTCCTTTTTTTCTGTGTTTGCATGGCCACTGGCCGCACCGCAGGGCGCTCTTTTCGCCAAAGTCAACGACGTGCCCTCCTCGACCAGCGCGAAACAAAACGACGATGGTTTGGCTCGCCGCGCGACGAGCTCACGCTTCTTCTACCAATCTACAGCAAAGCTAGAAAACACTGAGGTGGCAAGACGGACACTTTCCTCGTCCCTTTTTTACGCATTCGGAAAACGCTCCATTGCCGCCGACCACAGTGCCGACTCGCGCATCGACAGCTGCACGTGCTTTTCCGGATCGTACATTCCTGCCGGAATGCAGCGGTACCCGCCGTCTGGGTACACCCAATCGTGCTTTGCAAAGTATTTCAGATGCTCGTCATCCTCCTCGGCCCCAGCGCCCCCCGCAGCCGCCTCAGCGTGCACCTGCTGCAGCCCCGCGTCTTGCGCCGCCATGTACGCCGCCTCGAGCGCTTCGGCCCCCAAGGCTGTTGCCGCGTCGTCGTCGCCCTCCAGCTTTGCCTGCTTCATTGCCTCCGCCAAATCGTCCGCCTCCTGCAACCGCTCCGCCGCCCGCCCGTGACGGTGAATTGCCTCCACGTCCTGCCAAAACATCTGACGCCCTTCTTCCGTCTGCTCGTAGTATCGGATCGTGCCATCGTCTCCCCGCAAAGCCAGCCGCGATGGCGCTCCCTCTGTGGCTCCAGGAACCACGTCAACTTTGAACGACGCAAGCTTCTCCTCCAACAAGCCGACGGGCGTCTCCGCGGTTGCTTCCGCCCGCGCCTCCACATCCGCTGCGGGCTCCGTTGTAATCCCCACCCCCACGCCACCCTCGGACGTTTGCATCTCCTCGACTTGCTCCCCCGCCATCCCCAACCTGCTTTTTTTTCTCGCTGGTAACTACATTTTCAATTGACACGCACGTTTAGCGATTACTGCAGCTGCTCTAGCGCTCGCTCTGCCGCCGTCAACTCCGCCTTCCCGCTCGTCATTGCGTCTGCGTCTTCGCCGGGCGCTGGCGCTTCTTCCATTGTCGCATCGTCGCCTTCCGCAGGTGCCGCGTCGTCCGCGTCGTTTGCATTCTCGGCCGGCGGCGGCTCTTGGTTCATCGGATCGTCCAAATCTTCAACATCCTCAAGCTCCTGAACCTCCTCGCCACTCTCTTGCGTTTTAGACGCCCGCTGCGCTTTGTAGGTTCTTTCTGTGACAACCCCGTCGGCGTTTGACAGCGTCCTTTCTTGCATTGCGTTGAACACAAACGCATTCGTTTCCACCTCTCCGCGCGTCCCCAGATTTTCGGGATCCAACAGTTCGGTCAGGTCCACCCTCCACCCAGCGTCGTCTACTTTGGCGCCCGTCAAAGCTTCAAAAAGACTGTGCGGCGTCTCATCCTCGTTCAACGAAAACGTCTTGCCCGACGCACTGCTCGTGCGAAACACGTCTTCTGCCACGACAAACACCTCGTGGTAATTCTTGCTCGGGTCGGAGCACACGTAAGTGTCCGCGTTTGCCACTCCTCGCGTCGCCGCAACCCCCGGAAGTTTTTGCGCCCCCGACATTAGCCAGCGACCGTAGCGAAACCGATTTCGCCGCAGCCCCAAGCCCTCAATCTTCAAGCTCACCAAAATCCACGAGGGATTCAGCGCGTCCACGCCTCTCGGCAGTTTTGACGCGTCTTCTTGCCCTCGTTCCACTTTTACTTTCACCGTCCACTCTGCCGCATCTTCCGCAAGCGACTCCTCCAAAAATGCGCCAACCGGCGCTTCAAGCTTTCCCCACCCTGCCTCGTGCAAGCTTGGTAGCACTTGCTCCTTCATTTTTTTGTAACTATTCTTC
>CEQP01024826.1_pt1 | contig 13739 bp, 12 predicted proteins | sample 356291 | NCBI WGS metagenome assembly CEQP01 (sample SAMEA2621221, study PRJEB7988) | marine metagenome | isolation source: saline water (ENVO:00002010), including | reverse complement strand
TTTTTTTAAGATTTTCAATTTAATTAAATAATACAAATATTTTACTGTTTTGATATAGTATAATTTCCTGATAGAATTTCCCATGATCTTTCAAAGCTTGAGGGTCTTTTGAATTTTCCATTTAAAATATAAGGATCTCTATTAAACCTTGTGTCTTCAAATTTGGTACCTATCCTCCATCTCAAATCAGGCCAATCTTTACAAATTACATTGGAATTAGTTCTATTAAGACATTCTTCATATTCTCCATCATTATTAATAAATTCTACTTCAGTAAATTCTACCCAACCATAAATATCAATTCCGCCAGTTATTTTAAATATATTATTACTTTCATTATAACTAGAAAACCCAAAAAATAAGCAATCTCTTGAACTTTCTATTACTAAAGATTTTATATGTTTTTCACCATTAGCTATATTAGGGCCTTTATAATGTAATTCCCCTTCCCAAACACCAATCATTTCTTTTGCAGCTAATGAGCAATTAATTGTATTATCGTCAGAACATCTATAAGTACTACCTGCTATAAGAATAAAAGAAAAAATAAAAATTTTCATAAAACAAGTTTAAATAAAAAGAGGTGAAGGATAAGTATTTAATAAAACCATATTTTTAATTTTTTTTCTAACAATTTCACTATCTTCTTTGTAAGTCACCCCAAACCATTTCTCATCTGTTGAATCAATGTAGATATTTTCTCTACCTATAACTTCTGGTAATAAAAATTCATTTTTTAATGTATTAATATTTTCATTTAAAAACAAATCAAATTTTGAGTTTAATAAATTAAAAATAGATTTTTGAAATCCGAATAAATTCATCGCTACACTAGTTCCGATTTTGTGATAAACTTTCTTATTATTATAATTTCCAACTACAATATCACCTTTACTCATTAAATCATGTGTCTCTTTAATATCAATTAATTTATTTCCATTTTTAATGCATATACCTCTCGAAACTCCTCCATTTTCTGAAAGTGTATTTTCAATAAGATAGGATATTGTTGAAATCTGAATATTGTTTTTTTCAATATAATATAAAGAATCATATGCTTTTTTAAATGCACCTGATCCATAAAAATCGTCTGCATTTATAGTTATAAATGATTCATCAATTACATTTTCACAACATAGAATAGCATGACCTGTACCCCATGGTTTTTCCCTATCAGTTGGAAGTTTAAATTCTTTAAGACCATATTTAGGGTCTTGAATAACTATTTCAAGAGAAATGTTTTTAAGTTTTGAAAATATTTTGGTGTATTTATCTTTAAAATAGCTTTCTATTTTAGGTGAAGATAGAATTACTATTTTATTAAAACCTGCTTTTATTGAATCATAAATTGAGTAGTCTAGTATTGATTCGTTATTAGGACCGAAACTCTCAACCTGTTTTAAACCACCATAACGACTGCCCATTCCTCCAGCCATTATAATGACAGATCTATCCATGAATCTATTATTTTGAAATTAAATAAGTACCTCTAATCTGGCTATTCCAACCACCTCCTTGAGCGAAAAACTCTCCATTTAATATGTAAGGATCTGATCTAAATCTAGCTTCATGATACTTTGTTCCCGGTCTCCATCTAACAGTAGGCCAGTTGTTACAAGGATTTCTCCATCCACTTCCAGAACCTTCACAATCAGTATATTCTCCACCATTTACTTCATATGATGTTTCCATGAATTCTACCCAACCATATTTGTCAATAGTTCCTGAAACAACAAATGTGGTTTTTGACTCATCAAAGGCACTTATTCCTTGAAAAGAACATCCATTTGAAGAGATAATAGATAAAGTTATATTATGAACTTGTCCTGATGCAGAAGAACCAGAAAAATCCATTCTTCCTTTCCAGGTTCCAATCATTTGAGTTGATGCATCATTACAGTTTATTGTGTTTTCAGGTTCTTTACATCTATAAGTACTACTCGCTAAGAATATAAATAAGAAAGTTGTCAATGATTTCATATACCAAAAATAATAAAAAATGATTTTAATATTTTAATTTTTTATACGGACTTAGATGACGATAGTTTTAAAAAATTGTATTCAAAAAATTAATTCGTATCAAAAATATAAATAACTATATTTAAATACTTATGAATATATCAAATCTAGATTGGACTATAATTTTTTTCTTTTTCATTATTTTCATAATAATAGGTTTAATTAATTTAAAAAAATCTGGAGAAAGTAGTAAAGAGTTTTTTTTATCGGGTAGAAATATGCCGTGGTGGCTTCTTGGAATTTCTATGGTTGCAACTACCTTTTCTGCTGATACACCTAATTTAGTTACAAATATTGTAAGAGAAGATGGTATTTCAGGTAATTGGGTATGGTGGGCATTTCTAATAACTGGTATGATGACAGTTTTTTTTTATGCAAAACTTTGGAGAAGATCAAAAGTATTAACTGATTTAGAATTTTATGAATTAAGGTACTCTGGTAAAGCAGCTACCTTCTTGAGGGCATTTAGAGCAATATATCTTGGTATTTTTTTTAATGTTATGATAATGGCTACTGTTTGTTTGGCAGGAATTAAAATTGGAGGTATATTATTAGGCTTATCTCCTTTTGAATGTGTTTTTTATTCATCTTTAATAACTGTAATTTATAGTTCTCTAGGAGGTTTGAGAAGTGTAATTATAACAGATTTAATTCAATTCATTCTAGCAATGATAGGTTCAATTTGGGCATGTGTATATGTTCTAAACCTTAACGAAATTGGTGGTTTAAATCAGTTGTTTTCTCATGTGAATGTTATTGATAAAATAAATTTTCTACCGGATTTTAATGATAAAGAGAATCTTATTACAATTTTTATTATTCCTATTGCAGTACAGTGGTGGGCAGTTTGGTATCCTGGTGCAGAGCCTGGAGGCGGAGGATATATAGCACAAAGGATGTTATCTGCAAAAGATGAAAAAAATGCAGTTTATGCAACATTGCTGTTTAATGTAGCACATTATGCTTTAAGACCTTGGCCATGGATAATTATTGCACTATCGTCTTTAATCATTTACCCATCTTTAGTTGATATTTCATCTGCATTTCCAAATGTTGATAAATCAATTATAGGTAATGATATTGCTTATCCAGCAATGTTATCTCTTCTTCCATCAGGTCTTTTGGGTTTAGTTCTTGCTTCTTTAATTGCGGCGTATATGAGTACAATATCTAGTCATTTAAACTGGGGTGCATCTTACATATCTATTGATTTTTATAAGAGATTTATAAACTTAAATGCTTCTGAAAAGCAAGTTGTATTCATTGGAAGAATATCTACTATTTTGTTAATGATTCTTGCAGGATTTGTTGCTTTAAGACTATCTGACGCTTTAGATGCTTTTCAAATCCTATTACAAATAGGAGCTGGAACAGGTTCAATTTTTTTACTAAGATGGTTTTGGTGGAGGGTAAATGCATATAGTGAAATTACTGGCATGATTATCTCTTTTTTGTTAGCAATTTATTTTCAGTGGTTTCACCAAGAAATTACTGGTCAAAACCTTAAACCATATATAGAACTTTTATTAAGCATATCAATTACTACTGTATCTTGGATTTTAGTTACTTTGATTACTAAACCAACAGATAATGATAAATTACTATCATTTTATAATAAAATAAAACCTTATGGAATTGGTTGGAAATCTTTCAGATTATTAAATAATATTTCTTTATCTCAAAAAGATAGTAAATCTTCAATGAATGACCTTCTTCTTCTATTTTTAGGTATTTTGGCGGTGTATTTTTGTTTATTTGGCTTTGGATATATTCTTTTTGATGAAAACTTAATTGGAGTTTTTATGTTAACAATCTCTTTTATATCTGCTTTTTTTGCAAATTATATTATGAAAATTATCTATAATAACTAATATAATTTTGATATATATATATAATTCAAAATATATAAATAATAACTTTTTTAATAAAATCTCCGTATATTTGTTAATGCTTTTTAAGCATATTAATAATATTATTAACCAAACGATCAAATATGAATACGTTAAATTTTATTTTAGGAGCAAGTTTGGCACCAGGAGATTTTACTGGTTTCACTTTCTTCATAGGATCTGTTTCTATGTTAGCTGCTACTGTGTTCTTTTTAGTACAACACGGTCAAGTAGACAAGAAATTTAAAGATTCGATGCTTGTTGCTGCACTTATTACTGGTATTGCAGCTGTACATTACTATTATATGAGAGACCAGTGGGCTGAAGGTTTAGGTTCACCTACTGAGCTTAGATATATAGATTGGATTCTTACTGTACCTCTTATGGTAGTAGAGTTTGCTCTACTTACAGGTGTAGGTATGGGAAAATTATTTTTAGCTTCTGTTGTTATGTTAGTTACTGGTTATCTGGGTGAGTCTGGATTAGCTCCAGTTCTTCCTGCTGATTTAGGTTGGGGACTGATTGCTGGTTTAGCATACTTCTGGATGGCTTACGAAGTAGGTTGCTTGACTCTTGTCGGCGGACCAACTGGTGAGACAGGAGCTGCATTAGCAAAAGCTGGTGGAAAAATTCCTGAAGCAGGTAAAATGCTACAGAGATTTGTTCTTGTTGGATGGGCTATTTATCCTATTGGATATATGATGGGAACTGACGGATGGTATTCTGGTTTAGTTGCCGGTATTCCTTTTGACATGAATGTTGTTTATAATATAGGTGATGCAATCAATAAGATTGGATTCGGTATGGCTGTATGGTATGCTGCCAAGTAAATAATTATATTCAATAAAATTAAAGGTGAGGTTTTCCTCACCTTTTTTTTTATATTAACCTATGGTTTCATCAGAAAATTATATTCTTCCCGCCAAAATTGTAGGATTAATTTTCTCTTTATCTCTTATTTTTTTTGATGTAGGTGATTCTTATTCTAGTATTATATTTATTTTGATAATGCTTACTATTGGAATTCCTCATGGTTCTGTAGATCATATTATTGCTTTTATAAATCCTAATTCAAGAAGATTTAGCAGTAGATTTAGTTTCTTTTCTATCTATTTAGTTTTAATTGCTTTAAATATTTTAATATGGGTGTTTTCTCCTTTTTTGGGACTTTTTATATTCCTATTAGTCTCATGTTACCATTTTGGAGAGACTCAAGTTATAGGATATAATTCAACTGATAATAGGTTATTAAATTTTGTTATCGGTGCTAATATTTTGTTATCTCTTTTTCTTAACAATATTTTTGAGTTACAAGAGATACTTGTTGATTTTACTTTTTTTAGTTCCTTAGACCTCTCATCATTTGAAAATATATTTTTTTTATTAATATCTGTGGCTGTGCTTATGATGTCAGTAGTATATTTTGATATTAAAAGAAAAGTTCCTTTGTATGCAGAGCTTTCTATTCTTTATTTAATATTTTACCATACTGATATATTAACCTCATTCTCAATATTTTTTGGTTTTTCTCATTCTTTACCGATGCTATTAATGGAATATAAAGAGATGAAAGAAAAAAGTTTTTTCAGATTTTATCTTAAGACATTGCCTTTCACTTTGCTTGCAGTAGTTTTCGGATTAGTTCTTTATTATTTTAATAATAATATTTTGACAACTGATAACTTGATTTTATTTGTTTTTATAATCATTTCAAGTCTTACATTGCCTCATGTATTTATTATGAAAGATTTTGTAAATGATAAGTAATCATGGATATTGATTATTCAATAACTTTTATGTCTAATGATTGGATTATTGCCAATTCTTTGTCTTTGGTATATTTAATTATCTGTTTATTAATTGGAAAATATTCACCAAAAGATTTTGTAAAGAAATTTGCTATTGTTTTTGTCTATTTTTTTATAGTAATGTATATACTATTCCATTATTTTCATTTTGTTGATGGGACGTGGAGTTTAAATAAAAGACTTCCACTTCATCTATGCGGTATATCATCTCTGATAACTTGTATAATTCTTTTTGTAGACAAAAAACAATTTCTATTTGAATTTCTATTTTATGCTGGGATTTTGGGAGGTTTAAATGCTTTATTGACTCCATTAATTGATAATTATACAGGTAAAAATTTTTTTTATTTTGAATACTTTTATAGTCATACCTCTATAATTATTCTTCCTTTATATATGTACTATTATATGGATATGAGACTATCTAAATACTCTTGGTTAAAATCATTCATATTTATAAATGTACTCCTGATTGTTATTATGCCTATTGATTTTATGATTGATGCTAATTATATGTATTTAAAATACCCTCCAGCTGTAGATCATCCATTTGTTTCTGGTGAATGGCCATATTATCTAGTTAATTTAGAATTCATGGTATTTTTTCTCCTTTATTTCACTTATCATCTATTTAATTCACCAATTTTGAGGAACAAATTAAAAAACTAAACGTTTTAAACTTATGCAATTCGGTTTTTTAAAAGATAGTGAACCTAGAGTTTCTATAACTCCTTCTTCTTTAGAAAAATTTATTTCACTTGGACATAAAGTTTCTATAGAAAAAAATGCCGGTATTTTATCTGGATTCTCTGATTCAGAATATAATAATGCTAAGTTCTATTCAAGAAAAGAATTAATTAAAAATAGCAATGTTATTTTATCTGTAAACTCTTCTAGTCTTGGTACGCTCAATGACTATAAAGGAAAAGTTCTCATATCGAATTTTAGTGTTGATTCAAATAGAGAAGAATTAAAAAAAGAAATTAAAAAAAATAAAATCATTGCATATGATCTTTCAATGATTCCAAGAACCACAATAGCTCAGAGTATGGATATATTGTCCTCAATGGCAGGATTGTCAGGATATAAAGCAATTATAAAGGCTGCAGAATTATTGCCAAAAATATTTCCAATGACCATAACCGCTGCAGGGAGTATAAAACCTGTGAAAGTAGTAGTTTTAGGTGCAGGGGTTGCTGGATTACAGGCTATAGCTACGGCTAAAAGACTTGGTGCTATAGTAGAAGCATCTGACCCACGTCAAGCTGCAAAGGAAGAAGTTTTAAGTTTAGGTGCAAAATTTATAGAAGTAGATGGAGCTTTAGAAGATAAAACTGCTGGTGGATATGCTGTTAAGCAATCAAAAGAGTATTTAGAAAAACAGAAAGAAGAAGTTTCAAAAAGATTATTGCAGGCAGATGTTGTAATAACTACCGCTCAAGTATTTGGATCAAAGTCACCAGTCTTAATTTCTAAAGATATTGTTGAAAAAATGAATTCTGGAACAGTGATAATAGATTTAGCTTCTTCTACTGGAGGAAATTGTGAATTGACAGAAGATTCTAAAATAGTAGATTATAATGGTATTAAAATTGTAGGTAATTCTTATTTAGCATCTGAACTATCTCATGATGCAAGTAATCTTTTCTCTAATAATGTTTATAATTTCATTAATTATATCATTAAGGATAACGAATTTATTCATGATGATGATGATATTTTAAAAAATTGTAAAATTTAATTATGAATGAAATACTAAGTTTTTTAATTGATAATGAGATATTAGTTTATCTTCTTCTCTTCACGATTCTATTAGGTTTTGAGGTAATTTCAAAGGTTCCTTCAGTTCTTCATACACCACTTATGTCTGGAGCAAATGCAATAAGTGGAATTGTTATTTTAGGTGCAATAATTCTAATAAGAACAACAGAGACAGATAATTATTTTACACTAATTCTTGCTAGTATAGCATTATTTGTCGGTTCTATTAATGTTTTTGGGGGTTTTTTTGTTACAAATAGAATGCTTGAGATGTTTAATAAAAAGAAGAAGGGATAATGGAAAAATTTTTGTTTTTACTTTCTGCTTTTTTATTGGTTTGGGGTTTAAGACTGCAGAGTGATCCTGCTTCTGCTAGTAAGGGAAATAAATTTGCAGCTGTAGGTATGTTAATAGCAATTTTTTCTGCAGTAATTATGCCTTTAGAAAATTCTAGTTCAAATTTAATTTGGATTATTACACCTTTATCAGTTTCTGCTGTACTAGGTTATCTAATAGCAAAAAAAATTGAGATGACATCCATGCCTCAGATGGTTTCAATTTTTAATGGTTTAGGAGGACTTAGCGCAGTTTTATTGTCTTTTGCAGAGATAAATAAATGGATTATTTTTCCAGATGCATATGAAATTATAGTAGTGTTTGTTCTATTATCTAGTCTATTTATTGGTTCTGTTGCATTTACAGGAAGTTTACTTGCTTTTGCAAAACTTGATGGGTATAGGTGGTCAGAAAAATTAACTCTTCCTTTTCAACATATAATAAATATCATTTTTATTTTTATGATTCTAGTTTGTTCATACTTATTTATCTCAAGCTCAGATGTTACTTATCTATATTTAATAATATTTTTATCATTTCTTTATGGTATATTTTTTGTTGCTCCAATTGGTGGAGCGGACATGCCAGTTGTTATTTCACTTTTAAATTCATTTACTGGAATTACGGCAGCTCTTACGGGTATAATTTTTGGAAATATAGTTATGCTTCTTGGTGGAATATTAGTTGGTGCAGCTGGAACCATCTTAACAGTATTAATGTGTAATGCCATGAATAGATCCCTGTTAAATGTAATAATTGGTGGTTTTTCTTCAAGTGGTCCTTCTAATGAAAATAAGGAACAAGGTGATATTAAAGAAATATCAGATTCTGATTTTGCTGTCCAATTATTTTATTCTAATAAAGTTATCATTGTTCCTGGCTATGGCTTGGCAGTTGCTCAAGCACAAAAATTATGTAAAGAAATTCAGGAATCATTAGAAGCAAACGATGTGGAGGTTAAATATGCAATACATCCAGTTGCTGGAAGAATGCCTGGACATATGAATGTATTATTAGCTGAGGCAGATGTTGATTACTCTAAATTAATAGAATTAGATCAAGCTAATGAAGAATTCAAATCTACTGATGTTGCTGTAATAATAGGAGCAAATGATGTTGTTAATCCCGATGCTATTGATGATTCATCCAGTCCTTTGTATGGTATGCCAATTTTGAAAGTATGGGAGTCAATATCAACTGTAGTTCTGAAGAGGAGTATGTCAGCAGGATATGCTGGTGTTCAAAATCCTTTATTTTTTAAGAAAAATAATAAAATGTATTTTGGAGATGCAAAGGAAAGTCTTCAAAGATTATCATCAGAGCTTAAAAATCTCTAAAAAAATTTTTTTAAATTGAACTATGACTAAAAGTTCAATTTTTTTTCTTTTTTTATTATTATCCTCTTGCAACATATCTCAAAATGATAATCCTAATATTATTTTATTTTTTTATGATGATTTAGGTTATGGTGAATTAGGAGTATATGGTCAAAAAGTAATTGAAACAAAGAATATTGATAATCTTGCAAATAATGGGTTAAAGTTTACTAATTTTTATTCCGGATCTCCAGTATGTGCTCCTTCAAGAAGTATTTTGCTCACTGGTTTACATGGTGGTCATACTAAAATTAGAGGTAATCATGAGTATGGAAGTAGGGGAGATGTATGGGATTATCATAAGATGTCTGAAGACCCAAACTTAGAGGGTCAGTATCCTATAGGTAAATCAGAATTAATATTCCCAAAACTTTTGAAGGGTGTAGGATATAGTAATGGAATGGTTGGTAAGTGGGGATTAGGTCCGCCAAATTCTACATCTGTTCCAACAGAAATGGGTTTTGATTATTTCTATGGATATAATTGTCAAAGAATGGCTCATAATCTTTTTCCACCTCATTTATGGGAAAATGAAAATAGAGATTTACTGGATAATGAGGTCGTATCACCTAGATTAAAACTTCAACCAGGTGAGGATCCATATGATGAGAAAAATTATAAAGTTTTTAATCAAAATGATTATGCTCCTGATAAAATGCACCTCAAAGCACAAGAATTTATTGAAAGTAATAAGGATAACCCATTCTTTCTTTATTATGCAAGCCCAATACCTCATGCTCCTTTACAGGCTCCAAAATACTTAGTGGACAAGTACAGGCAAATAATTGGGGATGAAGAACCTTATTTAGGTGATAAAGGATATTTTCCAACTAGGTATCCAAGAGCAACTTATGCTGCTATGATAGAATACATAGATATCCAAGTCGGTGAAATTATAGACCAGCTAAAAAGATTAAATATCTATGATAATACGATCATATTAATCACAAGTGATAATGGTCCAACATATGCTGGAGGTGTAGATTTTAATTATTTTAATAGTACTGGAATATTTCAAAATGATCCTAAGAGAATGAAAGGATATACTTATGAGGGGGGTGTAAGAGTTCCTTTTATTATATCTTGGCCGGATAAAATTAAAAATTCTAGAACTGTAGATGATGTATCTATTTCATACGATATTTTTCCAACAATAAGTGAATTATCTGGAGTAAATGATCTATATGATTACCCTACAGATGGAGTTAGTCTAGTAGATATATTTATGGATGAAGGTAAAACTTTAGAAAGAGACTACGTTTATTGGGAATTTCCTTCCTACGGAGGTCAGCAAGCAGCTAGATTGGGAGACTATAAAGCTATTTTAAAAGATATAAAGAAAGGAAATAAGAAAATTGAATTATATAACATTTCTAATGACTTGAAGGAGAAAAATGATATTTCATCTGAGTATCCAGAAATAATAAAAAAATTTGAAGATATTTTTAAAAAGGAACACGTAAAATCTGATATTAAAAGATTTGAAATGGGCTATATTGATGAAATTAAAACTCTTAAAAAATGAATAAAATAAACAGAAGAAATTTTATTAAAAAAACATCTTTATCTGGAGCAGCTATTGCAACAGCAACAGCTATATCTTCTTCTAAGTATGAAGAGAGAGATAAGATATCTCAGTATATGGGAGATTTTGCTGCACCAAAGCTTGATAAAGTTAAAGTTGCTTTCATTGGTGTTGGAGCAAGAGGAACTGGTCATGCTAAACAATTTGCATCAATAGAAGGAACAGAGGTTGTCGCAATATGTGACTTATATGAGGATTTAGCAAAAAGATCAAAAAAATTGTGTCTAGAGATAGATAATAAAAGACATAATAAAATAAAATTATACTATGCAGGTAAAAACGATTGGATCAAAATGATAGAAGAAACAAGACCCGATGCTGTGTTTATTTCTACGAATTGGGACAATCATGCACCAATGGTAATAAAGACTATGCAATTAGGATCTCATGCATTTGTTGAGGTGCCGATGGCTACAAATTTGAAAGATCTTTGGGATATAATTGATACATCAGAAAAAACAAAAAAACATTGTATGATGATGGAAAATGTGAATTATGGACGTGATGAACTTATGTTTTTAAATATGTGTAGGAAAGGGTATATAGGTGATTTTCTTCATGCTGAGGCAGCTTATATTCATGAACTTAGATTTCAGATGGAAGAGCAAGAAAGAGGAACAGGTTCATGGAGAACACATCATTATGCAAAAAGTAAAGGAAATTTATATCCAACTCATGGTTTAGGTCCAGTTGCTCAGTATATGAATCTAGGTAGAGGAGATGATAATTTTAAGTCACTAGTCTCTTACTCAACACCTGCACTCGGAAGGAAGTTATACGCAGAAAAAAATTACTCGTCCGATCATAAGTGGAATGGACTTGAATACAATAATGGTGATTTAAATACATCTATTATTAAGACTTCAATGGGAAGAACAATCATGGTTCAGTGGGATGAAACAAGTCCAAGACCCTACTCAAGACATAATTTAATACAAGGAACTAAAGGTATTCTTGCAGGGTTTCCTACAAGAGTAGCATTGGATGGTGGTGTAGAGGGAATTACAAAAAATCATCATTCTTGGGCTAGAGGAAATGACCTAGAAAAATTATATCAAAAATATGACCATCCACTTTACAAAAGAGTAGGTGAGGAGGCAAGGAGAATGGGGGGTCATGGAGGAATGGATTTTATTATGAGATTCCGTATCATAGAATGTCTAAGACAAGGAACGCCTCTCGATCAAAATGTATATGAGGGTTGTTTTTGGAGTGCAGTCACACCATTAAGTGCAGAGTCTATACTTAATGATGGAGCACCTCAAAAATTTCCAGATTTTACAAGAGGAAACTGGAAATCAACAAATCAACTAGATATTATATCTTAATTATTTGCTCCAATAATTGGGGGAGCAGTCATATTATCTAGTTCAATTTTTAAACTTGGAATTTTTCCAACAATTATATTAAGTTCAACTTCTAACTTATCTAGCATACTATTAGCAATACTTAAGCTTTGCTTATGTTGCCCAGTTGGTCCATAAGTAGAAGTTATCCCTCTGTATGCATTTCCAATATAAGTACTTACTGTAGGATCATTTTTAACTCCAACCTCAGACTTAGCTGAATTACCGAAGATTTTTTTAGATAATTGGCTTAATTCTTCTTGGATGTTAAATAAATTATTACTCAGATTATTGTTTATAGATTTAGATCTACTTAATGATAATCTCATTGCTTTAATCATGTTTATATTTTCGTTTAGTTTATCAGTAAATAAAGACTGTCTATTTTGAGTAGCTATAATATTCTGTGCATGATTATTATATTCAGTATAACCCATACCCTGAAGAGTTCCTCTTTCTAGATCAATTACATTGAAAGTTATAGGGTCATCAAGATCTACAGACATGCCCTCACTTTCTTTTACAAGAGTTGCTGTATATGATCCTGGAGAAGCAAGTTGACCAGAATTATACCAACCTCTTCTACCTCCTCCCCTTGGAAGTCTATCAGGATTTATTGCAGTTGCACTAGAATGTCTTAAATTCCAGGCAACTCTATTTAACCCTTTTGATTTAGGAGCGGAAATTTTATTGATAATATCACCATTCATATTTTTAACAACAATATAAATTTTCGTAGTCTCTTCTCTTCCTTCTTTTTCAATAGCGTCCCAATCAATACCAGGAATTTCTTGACCTTTTTTTATCATTTCTTTTTCCTTCTTTACCCTTGATGATTTCATAGAAGGGTAAGATTTAGAAAGATGGTAGGTAAATACTGCACCAAAATCTGGATTTTGAGCAAAGTAATAGTCTCCACCTGTATTTCCTATAGTACTTTTAGGTAAATACCATAGAGCATCTCTAGAATTGAATAATTTTCCTTCTTTTGATAAATTTTCAGAAGTCATTTCTCTTAATGCTGAGTAGTCATCTAATACATAAAAACCTCTTCCAAAAGACGCTCCAACTAAGTCATTTTCTCTTTTTTGAATAGTTATATCTCTAAATGAAATTGTCGGTGCTCCAGGAACTTTATTCCAGCTTTTTCCTCCGTTAATTGTAACATATATTGCTGTTTCAGTTGCACAAAACATTAAATCTTTCGCAACATGGTCTTGAACTAATCTCCAAACCAAATTTCTCTTAGGAAGATTACCTGATATTGAAGTCCATGTCTCTCCAAGATCTGTACTTTTATATAGATAAGGATTAAAGTCTCCTTCCTTATGATTGTCTAATGACACATAAACAGTATTAGCATCAAAATTATCTGCTTTGATATCATTTACAAATGTTCTAGCTGGAAGTCCTAATTTAGTTACGGGAATTTTCTTCCAGGTTTCTCCACTGTTTGTAGTAACCTGAATAATTCCATCGTCAGTTCCAGCATATATAACGCCTTCTCTGGCAGGAGATTCTGAAATTGATGTTATAGTATTATAATTTGACATTGCTTTAACATCCCAAGAGTTATCCCATCCATGTCTTCTTCCCATAATTGGAAGATCTAATCTCTC
>CEQP01165663.1_pt1 | contig 13818 bp, 2 predicted proteins | sample 356291 | NCBI WGS metagenome assembly CEQP01 (sample SAMEA2621221, study PRJEB7988) | marine metagenome | isolation source: saline water (ENVO:00002010), including | reverse complement strand
GAACTTGCGATTAAAAAAGAATACAAAATACGGAATCCTTTTAAAATTTAAATCTAATGGCACGACCATGTCCGCAACTTATCTTCCAAATGTTTGGAAAGAATCGTTGGGACATATTCAAAATGTTTCCGGCGTATTGAATAAATTATCAGAAAAAGCAGGCGCCTCTACCAATGAATGGAAAAAAGATAAAAAATCATCGGTTTTATTATACACCTCAAAAAAATATAGAACAAAAAAGAAAAAGATAAAAAGATTATATAATGGAAAAACTCGCCGCACAATGTATTTATGAATTGTTAGAACAAACAAAACATAGATTGACCAGAGAGAAAAAACGCAATTTCTTTAGGACAACACAAGAATACACCAGACAAATAATTGGAAAGTTACCCCCCTCGGTCAAAAAAAGAATTTTATCCGACACTATACTATCGTCTCTCGTCTCATCCCAGTTTTTTTATGGAAATTCGTTAATAACAGATCCTTCTGAATATTCTCCCAAAACTGCCTACGGCATTGGACACAAATATACATCTAGCGTAGAAAAACTATACGATTTCATCGTAGGAAAAAACGACCAATGGTTCGAACATATCTCTCTATCGTATAAATTGGACGTCTCCAATTATCTAGAAAAATGCGAAAAGAAGCAAATAATTTGGGCCATCCCCATCCCTGAAGATGTGTGTGATGTCATTTGTTCTTTTTTGTAATGATATATATAATGAATCTTCGCGAATTTCTCACGAAATCAAAGTTCAAAATATCGTACAACGATGCTTTACAAATTTTTAAAGATGTTTCTGAACAATTAACATCTTTAGAACAAGACAAAATTGTCCATTCTCTTTCTTTGGACGACATTGTTCAAAATTCCAACGATATCTGGGAAATATCTGACGATAAATTTGTTAAGAAAGGCGTCACAAAGATCGGTATAAATAAACACGATTTTTTATCACCTGAATTAGAAGCAGGCATTCATAGTAACACATCCGGATGGTATAGTTTAGCTGCTATTATTGCCCATTGTTTGACTGGAAAAAGAGATATTGATAACCAGTTTGAAGAACTTGAATCGATTCGTGAAACAAAATTATATTGGGCATTAAAAAGAATTTTAAACAACGAAAAAAGGACCATTTTATTAATATAGAATTTATTTCTCGAATAAATATAATGTCATTGCGAACTCTTAAAAGGCGGAGCGATTTAATAGGGAATCTTAGTAAATACGGATTTTCGTCAGGATCAAAAAGATACGCATACGCTATCTATAACGAAAGAATCGCAAGCAAACATAATATTTATCAAAATGTAAACATACCCACTGCTTCCGAGCGCCTCGAAGAACTGAAATTGAAAGCACTCGATCCTAGTTACAATGAACATCTCCTTGAAGGTCTTAATTATGGTACTATGAATGAAGAATATAAAAAAGACGACGACACTAGGACTATATTGCCGTCCATCATTACAATTGGAGACACGCCAAAATCACAGATATCTTCCGTCGCTGTGGAAGATATGGCATGGCAATATAACGATCACGGCGTTCAAGCCGTTGAAATAGATAACAAAATATATCTTCTTGATTTTGGCGGCGAAAAAATGCACATTTATAACCCCACCGACAATGAATGGGTGGAAGTAGATTTGACCAATAAATACTATCATTGGAAATTGACCGACATTGACGGAACCTCTGTCACTGATTCGGGACCATACGATGCATCGGGTGATATGTTAGGTGCTTTTGTGCCTGGCGATATTGATGCCAATAAAGGCGTTCTGTTTGACAATTCGTTTTTCGATGCAAGTTTGAATCTTTCAAACGTAACAGCCATAAATATATCGGCGACAATTGAACCATCTGGAACAGACATGTCTGGATGCATAATGGAATTGAAGGATGGGGGAGAATCCTTCAAATTAATCGTGGATGCAAGCGGAATTCTTAAACAAGGATTTTCTAATGAATTTACTACTGTCCCCTCGCTGTTGCCGGCCGGGCGGGCCTTCTATGAAAACACCTCTCAAAAGTTCGAGTTCTCGATTGATGCTTCTGGCAATTTTGAATTCAACGCATTTGCCGATCCCTCTTTCAATAATCCCGATAAATCAATCGTGGATTCCACAGATTCCTTCTTCAAAGAATTCAATACATGTACCATTCGTATCGGCAACGATTCCTCTGACAATTATTTTAACGGCTATATGAAGGATGTTACGTTGGTTGTTTTCGATGCCAGCGGTATTGAAAAAACGCCCATTAATACTCGTATAACACATCCCCTCGGCTATCTTGGTGTCAAACAATCAGGGAAAATGTACTTCATCGGAGAGAACGACCGTCGTCCTTGGAGTACCACAGAAGTATCCACCAATCATCCACAAATTCATGGAACGCATAAGCATATGCATGTTATTGCCGAGGATCTTAGTCATAATAATGTCCCAAAAAGAGGCGGACATTCATTGGTAGGACATGATAATAAACTCTATCTTATAGGTGGGAAGAGAGAAAAAGATATTTGTATTTTTGATATTTCCAATAGCGATGTAAGTTACAATTCTGATGCCTCTTTTAATTCTACTGAATTTAATACTTCTTCCATTGATGGAAGTGGAGAGAAAATATACATCTTTGGTGGTTATAAAAAATATGATGCATGGTCAAAGGATATCAAAGGTATTTTTCTTGCCTACAGCCACAATCTAAAAGAAGCGATTGATAAATATAACGGAACGAACAATGATTGGGCAACGATCACCATCAAAAAAGGATCCAGCATCGAAATAAGTAAGAATATTGGCGTCGAATTTGAAAAAAAATACAACCGCTTTAAAAGCGATATCGCATTATTACAGATTTTTTCTATGTTGAAAGCATTTATTGTACGATTAATTGATATTGGCATCGAGGCATTTGACCTTGATTGGCTTCGGCTTGTCAAATATAATGACGAAAAATACACGACGATCCAAAGCGTCCTACAAGAATTATACGAACAAAAAGATGAGATATCAAATATAAACGAAGAAAATGTTCAAGCCAAGTTACTTTTAGTATTAAATATTTACATAACCGTCCTCGAAGAATGCAGAAAGGCCATGGCAACATTGAAAGGCGAACCAGCGCTTGAAAGGCATTGGTTCTATGTTGAACATGCTGCGTCGGAACTTACACTACTCTTAGAAGAAGCCAAAACAAACATAAAATCAAATCCATACAACAACATCGAGAGAATCATTCATATCTTAGGGCGCCCTAACGATATCTTTTCAGGGAAAGATACTCTCACTAATCTTGGAACAAACGAAGATGAAATAGACGGCATTTTTGGAGAGATTTACCCTTATCAAATCACATTGTTGCAAGAAATATGGGATACTCCTTGGGAAGTACAAGAAACATCGATTGAAACCTTAGAGGCCAGAAAATACGTCTGCCTAGAAACAATGGTCAATCCTAAATACAATCTCGAAAACAATCTCGATTATTATTGGAGATTCACAAACATGAATGGCACGTTCGCCCCAAATACCGGTATGGGAAAAGATTCCTCTGGCGCCATTATTGTTGGCCCTGAGATTCAACACATTTCAACTACAAAACAAAACGAAGAAGGTATCATCTTGGACGGGTCGGCCGTTATTCAATTCGGGAAAATAACATTGGCTGCGAATGGATTTACTTTTTGTACTTGGATTAAACACGAGGACGTGGTCGGCACTTTATTGGAATTCGGCACCAATACTATTTCGATCCAAGCAGCTCGCAAATTACAAATCAATAGCGACGCCTCTTTCAATACATTCTTTGATTTAAGTGGAACATGGCACCACATCGCTGTTACTATAAGTGACACAAGTTGCAACGCTTATCGAAATGGTTGTGAATTTGGAGAGATACCCTTTTCGAGTTACGACGGCGGTCCTTCTCTAGACGCCAGTGGCGGCGAAGGATTTGTGGGTGCCTTTCGAGAGATGAGAATATACAATGAAATTTTGGATGCTTCCAGTATTCGAAATATTTATAAAAATGCTACCTCTACGGGAAGGCCAACACATCCTTATTTGGAACACCAATGGGAAATGACTGAAATAAGTGGAAATTATATCAAAGATGAAATAACAGGTATGTGGGACGTTTCTATGAATGCGGCAAACGAAGATATTTTTTCACCCGCCGGCATAAAAACATTGGGTGGTATTGATGTATCAGGAGCTTTTAACAGTAAAAATATAGAATTTCCCACCCATTGGGGGGGAGGGGTGTCCTATTCTACATGGATTAAGTTTGATGATATCTCCGGTAATTCCTCGATAATGAGTTTATACGAAATAGATGCAAGTGGAAGCACCGATCTAAGCGGACAATACGTTAAACTTACACTTGACGCTTCTGGGACAGTACATTTGCACGTTTCCTCCCCATTAATTGTGTGGGATAGTATTGGAGAAAAGATTATTACAAATGAGTGGAACCACGTCGCCTTTACAATCGATAGTGTTGGGAGAATTTGTCATTATATGAATGGCGTTCAGAAGCATGAAAATATGCGCGTCAAATTAGATATTAACAACAGTAAATATAGTTTGGGGTTTGTGAGTGCTCCCTGTAAAATCCGCGATATTCGCCTTTATAGCCGCGCCCTTGGAAAGCAAGAAATGTCTATTAATTACAAAAATACGATCATCGCTCGACCAGCATACAACGAAGAACATTTCCTTAAAAATTTCAAATGGAATAATTTTTCCACTCTAAAAGAGGTAGAAAAAGACGTGGAAATCATTGACTTTTTTGATAGTCAAACACTGGGCGATGTATATGAATATTCTACAGACCCATTTCTTAGTTTCAAAAAGGAAGAACCCGTTACTCCAAATGGGCAATGGAATATTCATGATATTAGTGGAGAAACCATACCAGATAAAAACGACCTGTCTTTCTCCTTGGAAACTAGTGGTAACATTGTTAATAATTCTTACACAAGCATTCTTGAAGGCATACAACAGGTTACAAATAGTATCCCTATTACAATCGGCAGTAATCTATCCTTCAACCAATTCTTCTTATCTTTTTGGATCCGATTTAATAGCGAACCTACCTATGAATCATTTACGATGCTAGATATAAAAAATAATAATTTAACCATTAATGGCTCACCGGCACAATACATTACATTAATACATAAAAATCTCTCGGGTAACGAAGGCTGTGTTCTTTCGTCTTATAGTTACTGTTTCTTTGATGACAAATTAATGGATGGTTTGGTTTATTATTGGCCCATGGACGAAGGCAGTGGACGAACTATTAAGGATGTCGCCAGTTCAAAGAACGCCACACATTTGCGAAATATTGAAGATGTCAGTTGGGATTCTAGTGGGATTCGATTCTCAAGCAACAATGCATCTTCTGGATTTTTATCCCTCAATGAAATAACCCCTTTTCAGACAGATGGATTTACATTTTCTGCGCGCATGAAAGTCGATGGTTCTGGAAAGGACGAAGCCTTTTTGGGCGGCGGCACGGATTACGTGAATTATTTAACCGATTCCAGTCAAAATTTGTTTGCCTTCGGAAGATCCTCTGATAATAAATTAAGAATATGTTTATCCAATGATACAAGTGAAACAGAAATTATTTCTAATAATATCATTTTCATAGGCGACGTAGAGCATCTTTATACTTTTACTATTGACACTTCCAATGAAAAGATAAAAATTTATAGGGATGATGACCATATCGAAACTAAATCAGTTAATGACGCAAGTGATCATCTTTCTAGATGGCGAAATGGCATTAATGGAATAAATCATGCGAACCGCCATGTTCAATTGGGCGGCGGCGCGTGGGCTCGCGATGTTTTTGATAGAAATTTCAATGGTACCATGAGAGATGTCCGAATCTATCACAAAGCGTTGGATGCATCAAGTGTTGAAATGTTATACACTAATTCGTATAACGATGTGTCTGAGGTTAGTTTATTGAGATATAAATTGAGTATTACAATCCCTGAAAATGTTCATCTTTTCGGCGAATGGCAAAATATAGCCATAAATGCCAACGACGATTTACAATTATATACCAATGGCATTTTGGGAGAAGGTAATACAGATGAGGAGATAACCGTATATAGTAATATTTCTAATAGTTTTGAAGCGGTCGAAACCACCCAAAATCCGGTAACATACACATATGGACATATTAATGGACAATCCAGCAACAACAGTGCCTCCGCAATTGAACTCCTTCGTGAAGCATACCCATTCCATTACATTTTCAATTCCACATTTTTTAAAAAATGGAAATTAACCAAACCTTCCATTTACAATGATAAGGAATTAGATATAAGCGGGAGCAGTTCTTTGTTTATCAACCCTCCAAATATTTCAGTACATGATATTAATTTTAATGGAACTAGATCGATACAACAAAATAATGTTAGAGATTTACTTTTTAACGATGCTGCCGCCACTAGATGTAAAAAAATGATTAACAACACTGGGATGCTCTTTTCTACAAATAAATTACGAACGACAAAAGAGGGGTGGTCGTTTAGCACTTGGGTGCGATTTGGCGAATATAATGATTTAAATAATATTTTTACGCTTAGTGATGACGATGGATTTATTAAGTTGTTGGGAGTTAGCAATATGTTGGGTCGCAATTCTTCGAATACAGCAGTATTATTGATACAAAACAACAGTGGGTTTTATTCCTTTTTTTTGGATGATTTTTTCGTTATCAATGGAAACTGGCAGATGGTATGTATTATCATTCAATGGAACGGCACGATTAAATTATATAATAACGGCGAAGAAAAAGGCGTCGAAAACATAGGATCCCTTCCCGTTGGCAATCTAAAAGTCGTCGTTTCCGGAGATGATATCATAAATAACGAAACCGATCTTGGCTGGAAAATTCCATTGGATGAATTTCCATCAAATGTGTTGTCGAACGAAATCCACTGCAAACAATATGATATAATTAATAGAAGCACAAATATTAAAAAAAATACCGAAACCACCATTTCTCTCCGGAATATTCCAGAATTCGAAAATGATACCATGAGATGGCCGCCCGCATTTATTCCTATGGGTCAAAATAATGGATTCGTATTTTCTGCTTGGGTAAAAGATATATCCGATAATGAAATTGACATTAATGCTGGTTCGGTATTTAAAATAAAAAAACAAAACTACGATGCTGTGTTTATTAACAGCCACGACGATGTATTATCCGTCGGACATGATTTTTTTAGAGAAGAAGGGATTTGGAAACACATTGGTGTCATTGTCGAGCCATCTTCCGAACCTACTATGATATTGAATGGTAATCCAGCCCTGAGCACAAATGAGATGGGAATTTCTAATTATCATCTCTCGATTCATGAACCATCCGGGTTATATTTTTACGATAAAGATGGCTGGCGTTATCCATACCATTGGTGGAAATTAACCGATTTCGTGGATGGAGTTAATATCCCTAATTCAGGCAGTGGCAACGGAACGGTTAAAATGATCAAGGATATATCCAACAATGAATCGGGAATCATTTTTGAAGACTCCACATATCTCGATCTGGGAAAGAATATTTCTTTTAATACCTTCAGTGCAGATATTTCATGCAACAGTTTTCCAGCCCCCATTTTGTATTGTAGTAACCAGACTGACACGTTAAATATATTTATAGATGAAAATGGCAAGTTGAAGATAGAATTAACAGATAATACTACTATTTCTAAGGATATTGGTGCAAATGTTATGATACGATTATCGATTAATATGGGGACGAATCTCAAAGTATGGACGAGATCCATTAATGATCAGAGCAATTATATACAAGGTGGCAATAGTTTGGGTGCATTAGACGTATCAGAAATCACGTTTTCAAAATGTTACATAGGAAGAAATGAAACACACTTTTTCAATGGGTTAATGAGAAATATTGCGTTGTACGAAGAAGAATACGCGCATGAACCAATTCCGCTGTATAATTGGTCGTTTTTAATGGATGAAGGACCCGTCCCCAACAATGGTTATTCTATCAGTAAATCGACCTATGCAGATATTTCCGGTTCGAATATTCATTCCTCATATGGGATTAGCGGCGAAGAACATGTAACACTCCCAACCATTTCTTTTCCACGTACGTTTGGTGAAGGATTTTCCATTTCTATGTTTATTTATGTTTCTGAAGATTTAGCACACGATGAATATAATATTTTTTCCATTGATCAAAATGGTAATAACTATAATATAGAGACAAAAATTACTGGCACCCCACATAAATTTAGAGTGACACCACGGTGGGTCACGTCGGGCGGCGGCGGCGGCGAAGGAAACGTCGATATAGATATCAACAACTATGCCGAATGGAATTTGATTGTTATTACTTATTCTGACAAACAATGGAAACTTTATATAAACAATGGCGATAACTACTCCCCATCACTTAGCACAGGAGGCGTCGAACGTAATTGGGTAATAAGTGATAAAACTACATTTGAGAATAATAAACTTGAATGCCATGATAAAATCCAAATTATGAATCTAAGTTTTTATGATTTCGTATTGAATACCGAAGATATAAATAAAATTCATGATATATTTGACGTTACCGATATAAGTAGTAATAATTACAATTTCCAGTTTTTCAATAAAAGAATAATTCAACCAAAATATTTTTGGCCATTATCAGAAACAACATACAAATCCATCAAAGAAACATCTCAAAATAATAAAATTGGAACCGTTGTATATTCAGAAGCCGATGAGCAAGGTTCTCTTTATTTTAAAAATAACTACGTCGATTCGTCAAATAATATCAACTTGACGCAAAGAGACGAATTTTCGATAACTTTTTGGATTAATTTTAAAAAATTTACAAGCGCAGTATTGACTCGTTTTGAATCAGAAAGGGACGCTTCGGGGGGATCATATTACCAAGTCACCGGAGATATCAATATTAAATCTGCCTTGATATATGACACAGCCACAAATGCTTTGGTTTGGGATGGATCTAATAATAATGACATTGTAATCGATAATTTTTTTAATGCAGGGATCAATCAATGGTACCACATTGCTATTACATATTCCAAAGGTGGGAAAATGACTTTCTATAGAAACGGATTTAGTGTGCATGACGAATTAAGCGATGAAAAAATATATAAAAACAAGAACTACCGCGTTTTTATTGGAAAAGATGGAAACAATGGAAATATTCATGATTTCAGAATATACAATAAAAATCTTATAAGTCACGACATCGCAAATATTATTTCGTCCAACTGTCTCTTCGATTTCTTTTCTCCAAATTCATTATTAAAAAAAACCCCCTTGCATCATTGGAAATTAACAGATATATCCAACAATATTGCCCCTAATTCCGGCATTTCTTCTGACAGTATTACCGTCACCAACTATTCCACAGATGACGGTGGATTGAAATTAGACGCAAATACCGTTGATATCAGTACCAATATATCATACGACCCATCATGGAATTATGATTTTTCGGTCGCTCTTTGGGTAAAAATTGCTGCAAAAACAGAAGGTACATTAATAAAATTTCAATATAACAATAATAATAATTTCGCAAGGGCGTACCTTGAATTAAACAAAAATATTTTTGACACAACATTATCGTTGTATGTTCATGTTCCTGGAATGGATTTTGAAAACGGTTCCAAAAAACTAATTAGAATCGACACAACAATCGATATAATTTATACAAATAATACTTGGTATCATTTGGCCGTATTATTCTCATTTAAAAATGAAACACCTATTGCTGTTTTTTATGCGAACGGAGAGAAAAAGATGGCAGCGGAATCTGAAACAATCGGTATTATTGAAGAAGATGACAATACATTTATCCATCTCGGCCCAATAAATGAAATCACAATGAAGGATGTCAATATTTATGATTATATGATTTCAGAATATCACGTTTCCTCCCTTATTTTTGATACTCTTCAAGAATCTAATATTATTACTCCACCACCTATGTATAATTTTAAGTTGAAAGAGTCATCCAGTAACACGGGATTTAAACATACCGAATTTGACGGCGACGCGTTTGATGCTAGTGGTTATCGGTTTAATGGTAATAATTATATTGATTTATCATACAATGGATTTTTGGATTCTATCCCAGTGGAAGAAACTGGTGTGTCGATTACAATGTGGTTAAAGGGACCATATAGGGTCGGGGGGGTAATTACCAAGTGGGGTGAAATCATTCAACTTGATTCAAACTTTCGAAATGATACCATGGAATCAACTGATCACGATGAAATAAATATACAAGTAGGCGTAGAAGAAACAACAGTTAATTATTACGGACAAGAATTTAAGATAACATTAGATCTAAGCGACAACTCGCTTATTTATGATAATGGCGACTATTTTTGGTATATGCTCAGTTTAACAATAGACGCAAGTGGCCGTGCTGTTTTTTATTTTAATGAAGAAGCAAAAAAAAGCAGTATTTGGAATACTCCGGGTAACGTGGATGACGTTCCTTGGAGGGGGCGGGGTAAATATTGGAAGGAGGCCAGATTAGGTAGGGATTTCGATGGATATATTCGAGATGTGCGTATATATGATCTAAATCTAAGCCACCAACAAATAAAACAAATTTATAATACGTTTGAAGAACAATCTATCGTTGTTTCAAAAACTGCCGTTAAAAACATTGCCTTGGATATACAAAACGAACTATCCTTTTCAATGGAAATAAAATCTGATATCAGTCAGAATACTTTTTTAGATATAAGCAACGATAACATCGGATTTTTAATTAGAAGAGATGGGGGCGCTGTCATTTTTGAATACGGTGCCACTGTAATTGCAGCCACCAATTTTTTCCTAGATTCTAGTGTTAATGAATTAACCGCCGTGTTAGATACTTCGAATAGTGAATTAAGTTTGTATAAAGATAGTGTTATTATTGCCAATAAAAGAATTGGTTTGGACGCCCTCCCTCGCGGTTTAAACATATTCAATGGTTTTGTCGGCAATTGCGCATTAAGAAACATTAAAATATATGAGAATGCGATTACTAGAGAACGTATTGCATACGAGAATTGGAGAGAAAACAGATTTGTCGATTTATCGGAAAATGATTTCGTAAGTACTGGAAGTGTAATCAGTACTACGAGTGGTTCATTTATCAGTGATATATCTTACAATTCGTGGGATGAGGTGGTCACAGACATTAGTGCCATTCCAATTGGCATTGTACAAAACATGATGTCTAACAATTCACCCGTTGGGTATAAAATACTCAATAGTAATTTTAAAGGAGGAACAGGGATTACATTTATCGCAAATATTACGTTAAATGAATTGCCCCCCATCACTGGTTTTGATGGGGATATAAGTGGGAATGATTCAAAGTGTAAAGTCATTTTAACTCTGAAGCAAGATGATTTCAAGATTTTTGGCAACGAAAATATCGGCGGCATTATTGTTGTCGTTGATGGTAACGGTAAAATATGGTTTTTAAACAATGGAGAAGAAAGTGAAACTAAAAGTATATATACTAGCGTAAATAACGTTTTTGTTACTGGACAAGAAATACAATTTTCTTTCACGTTGGGAAATTCTTTGGTTGAACCTCTCACATGTTACAGAAATGGTGTCACCATTCAAATGATTAGAAGAGTGGATTCAAAGGTCGATTTTTCACCCTCCATGAATTATAGTTCGGCTACCCTTGGCAATTGGGGGACGCACGGAATAGAAGGGGCGTTCAATGTTTCCGCCATTTTTAATCACGTCCGCATGTTTAATAAAATATTAAATCCTAGTGAAATTAAGAAAACCATTTGGACAGCCTATCCATCCAATGAAGGCGGTCTCGAATTTGACGGTGGTCCAGAAAATTATTTACAATTAGGAAGAGACAAAAACGGCAATGATTTAACTGGATCGATTTTTGATATTTCCGAATGCACTTTTTCTGCTTGGGTAAAATATGATTCCTCGGGAGTGTTATTCCATATGACGCCCATTGTTTATTCCGATGGGTTTTCAACAAATGCCAATATTCCTCAAAATTATATTTCTCTCGAACTTCTTGACACAGGAATAAATTATAAATGGGCGCGGGGCGGAGAATCAGGATCATTTGTGGCACCCTCTACAATGGATAGTTCCTGGTGCCATATCGGACTTTCTATTGAAAGAAATAGCGGTGGGGAAGGGATAAAAATATACAAAAATGGTGAATTTATTAAAGACGGATCATCTACTGAAACTGGAGACTTTTACTACCAAGACATCACCATTGGGGGGAAATTTGATTCGTCCAAAAATTCATTATATGATAGTAGTAATAATGATTGGGGGGCCAGCAAAAGACATCGCGAACCATCGACAAACAACTTTAAAGGTACCGTAAAAAATATTGTATTGTTGAATCGCGCCGTTTCACAGGAAGAAATGATAAATCTAATGTTTTCTGGCAAAGATAATTCATCCGCATTTCACGGCGAACTTCGATACATGAAAATTTATGATCAAGCGATCGATATTCAAGAAATAAACAAAAATTTATACGAACCATATTTCGTAAATCATCTTAAATTAACCGATGACAGCGGCCAAGATTCTATCACAAACACATCAGATGCTTCTCTCAACCACGTCGTCGTTGACGGCTCAGATTGCGTATTCGACGGTAGCGGTGATTATATTGATCTTGGGAAAAATATATCCTTTGAATATGACTTTGAACAAGATATGTTAAATGTCCCTGAAAAAAAGAAAAATAGCTTTACATTTGCTCTTTGGATGCGTTATACTACTTTCACCCATAAAAGAGATTACTATCAAGCCATTTTGGAGGAATTAGAAAGGCAAAGAAAACAATCCGAACTTGCGGACGCGCTGGCCTCAAGCAATCTTATCAAAACAACCGACGAATTAAATCACAAAAAAAAGATCGCCAATCTGGCCTCGAATATGACAACCAGACCCATGAATGTTGAAATGAGAAAAAATCTTCCCGCATTGCGGCGTCGCGTCAAAGGGCGATGTGTTTTTAACGATGAAGTGCGGGACGCGGTGAGAAAGGGGAGGGACTTGACAAATTATGAAATAGAGGTTTTACAAGAAAGTGTGGAAAATGCACAATATGAAAAGGATGCTGCCACCGAATCTTATAATTATGATGTCAGTGGTGTCCTTGCTGCAAGCATTGATTTGGCCGCCATAGAAAACATGAGTTCATACATGTTGCATTTAAAAGACGCCTCAGGAAACAATCAAATTAGTATTTCGAACCATAATACCTCCACCGATGCTGTATTTAAAATTATACGTTCCGATATTTCTGGTGTTTTACACGTGGCTGATTTATTTGGGGAGAGCGGAGAATGGCAGCACTTGGCGTTCTCTGCTGATGAAACCGGTCTTATGAAAGTATTCAAAAATGGGAAAGAAGTTGCAAAAGGTATGGGTATTGTTCCCAATACCAATGTACATTACGAAGGATTTATTGGAAAGGATATTGGTGGGACAGAAGTTACCTTCTTTGGTTCACTTCGCGATATTCGCCTTTATCGCCGCCCCCTTTCTCTCTCCGCTATTCAATCTATATATTGGGATGAATTTTCAAAACCATACGTGTATCCCGGATTGGGGGATGATTTTCGAACTCACACACCTATGTTAGATCCTTCTTCGCAATTATTGTTGGATACTAGCACAAATTATGTTGTTGAGGTTAATAATGGGGACAATATCGACTGGTCTATACAAACCTCTCCATTTTTGATAAAAGGGAAAATGGCG
>CEQP01087726.1_pt1 | contig 13915 bp, 11 predicted proteins | sample 356291 | NCBI WGS metagenome assembly CEQP01 (sample SAMEA2621221, study PRJEB7988) | marine metagenome | isolation source: saline water (ENVO:00002010), including | reverse complement strand
TCATTTGTTGACAACAGTGTGGAGATAGATACGGTTAAAATGTCCAGCTGGGAAGCTCCCTATGACCTTGTGAAAACAATGCGCGCATCTGTTGTAGTATGGGGCGCTTTGCTTGGAAGGTTTGGGAAAGCTAAAATTTCTCTTCCTGGAGGGTGCGCTATAGGCGACAGGCCTGTTGATCAGCACCTAAAAGGCTTTGAAGCCGTTGGGCATCGGACTGAGATTGTTGCAGGATATCTAGAATCAACTTCCTCAAAGAGCACTGGAGGTAGTTATGCTTTTGACGTTAAAACAGTTACTGGAACTGAAAATTTAATCTTAGCCTCAATCTTGTCAAAAAATAAAACAATTTTATACAATTGCGCCGTGGAACCAGAAGTCTTGGACTTAATCGCGTTTTTGTCTGCTCTTGGTGCTAAAATAAAAACTGAAGAAGATGTTGTTTATATCGAGCCGGTTGCTGCTTTAGGAAGCCAAAAAGGACCTTATGTTGTAATCCCGGATAGGATTGAGGCTGGAACTTTTTTAGCTTTAGGCTCCCTGCCTGGAAACGAAATTAAGATTGAGGGGTGTTCTTTGGCAGATCTTGCTTGCCCCGTTTCTAAACTTATGGAGGCAGGAGTAAAAATTACAGAAGAAGATGGTGTGATTTCTGTGTTGTCCCCAGCGTCGTTGAGTCCGCTTCAGATAGAAACCGCTCCCTATCCTTTGTTCCCAACAGATTTGCAGGCTCAATTTATGTCGATGCTGTGTTTTGCTTCTGGAGTGTCCTCAGTAAAAGAGAATATTTTTCCTAACCGTTTTATTCATGTTGCTGAGCTTAGAAAGCTTGGTGCCAAAGTTTCTTTGTCTTCAAATATTGCTACCGTGGAAGGGGTAAAAAGTCTCGGGGGGGCAAAAATGCAAGCGAGCGACTTAAGGGCTAGCGCTTGTTTATTAATAGCGGCCCTAGCCGCAAAAGGAAAAAGTGAAATTTATAGGATTTACCATCTTGATAGAGGATATGAATCAATTGATAATAAACTTAAAGATATAGGAGGAAGAATTTGGAGACAGGAAGAGTAAAGCTTGCCGTTGCTAAGGGACGAATTTTAGAGGAAGTTCTTTGGCTTTTAGACAGGTCTGGCTACTCAACAGCTAAAATTAGGGCTGCTTCTCGTGAACTTGTCGTAGACCTTGAAGACTTAAGAATTCTTATTTGCAAACCCTCGGATGTTCCTAAATATGTGGAGCTGGGCGCTGCTGACTGTGGTCTCGTTGGATCAGATTGCATAAAAGAAGCTGGGTGTGATGTCTACGAGCCGGTTTCTCTTCCAATAGGCAAATGCAGAATGGTCTTGGCTTGCCAAAAAGACAAGGCTCTTGATTTGTCTCCTGGCTCAAGCATCACTGTAGGGACAAAGTATCCCAATATAGCGAAACAGTTTTTTCAAAATTTAAAAATATATCCAGAAATAATTTATCTTAGTGGTTCAGTGGAGCTTGCTCCACTTGTTGGGCTTGCTGATGCGATAGTAGACATTACAGAAACCGGCGAAACAATAAAAAAAAATAATTTGAAAATTGTTTCGACCATACAAGAAGTTAGTTGCAAATTTATTGTTAACAAGTCGAGCCAAAAAACTCTTGGTGACAAAATTAACTCGCTTGCGTCCGCATTAACAAAATAAAAAAGTTTTTTTTATTTTTAATGTCTTCTAATTATTAAATAAAAATTTTTGACAAGAATATATCCTGGACGGAATGAATTTTATTTGATAATATAATCTACTGTGTGTGGATAGCTTGATAACTTAAATTGCTTAAATTATTAACATTTTTATCCACATCTTTCCACATTTTGTGGATAACTCGGGGGTGCTTGAATGGCTGTTAAAGCCGATACTGACTTACGCAAACTAGACGAGCAGGACCATGACGATTCTGATCTTGTAGATAAAAACATATTGGGTGCGATGATAATTGACAACATTGCTGAGAACTATCCTGGAATAACCCATTTCTTTAACACCCTTAAGCTTGTTTCTTTAACTGAAACGGAAGCATTTTTTTCTGTTGCTGATGTTGTAACGTCTGAGTGGATAAACAACCACTATATGGATATTCTGGAAAAAGTTTTTAGGGAAGAGTCAGAAGAGGATCTTGGAATAAAAAAAATCAAGGTAGACGCAAGAGACATAAGTGTTCCCCCTGGAATATCTATTAAAAAAGAAAAGCCAAGGCAAAGGGGCTTAACAAGAGTAAAAGAAGGCCAGCTAAATGGTAGACAAACTTTTAATAATTTTGTAAAAGGAGCCTCTAACACGCTAGCGGGAATTGCAGCTGAGCGGGTGGCGGAAAGGCCTGGCCAGTCTTACAATCCTCTTTTTATTTATGGAAGAACGGGCTTGGGGAAGACTCACCTTTTAAATGCCGTAGGAAACAATGTTTACGACAACTTTAAGGATTACAAAATTATTTCTCTTACCGCTGAGCACTTTACTAACCGTGTGGTCTCAGCTATTAGGTCCGGCAAACAGAGAGAACTTAGAGATGCGTTCCGTTTTGGGTGTGACGTCTTGTTAATTGACGACATACAGTTTATTTCCGGAAAGGAGGGGACCCAGCAAGAATTTTTTCATACCTTTAACAACCTGTACGACTCTAACAAACAGATTGTATTAACTTGTGATAAACCACCTCACCAGCTTTCTGGTATGCAGGAGCGTTTGGTCGGTCGTTTTGAATGGGGCTTTTCCGTAGAGGTTTTGCCGCCTGACTTAGAACACCGCGTAGCAATATTACAGAGAAAAGCAAAAGCTATGGGGTTGGTTGTGGAAGAGGACGTCTTGTTCACCGTTGCAGAAAAATCCGGGGGTTCAATTAGGGAGCTCGAGGGCTTCTTCAACAACGTTGTTGGGCAGGCGGCTATGTTAAACGCCCCTTTAAACAAAAAACTTGTTAATGACGTAGCGTCTCGCCTCTCTTCTAACACCAGCGTTGACATTGTAAATGTTGAGTTGATACAAAAAGAGGTGGCGGGTTATTATGGAACAACCGTTGAGGATATTTGTTCGAAGAAAAGGACGCGTGGCGTTGTTCGCCCAAGACAGGTTGGAATATATTTGTCCCGTGTTTTTACTGACGACTCTCTGTTGGAGATCGGTAGGAAGTTTGGTGGACGTGACCACTCCACCGTCTTGCATTCGGTTGCCACAATAGAAGACCTTTTGGCCAAAAACCCATCCCAAGAAAACCCAATTAGAGTATTGTTGTCGAAAATCCGGAGGATTGCCGGTGGAAAAATTGATGATTAATGTGGGTTGTTTTTTTTTATTTTTTTTGGTTGTTAATTGTTGTTAGTTAGTGTTTGTGTTTTCGCCGTGTTTTTAGCCGCTTTGTTGTGGTTATCAACAAACCAACACACATACTACTACTACTATATATATTTAATATAAATATAATATAATAGGAGAAGTAGAGATGATTTTTTCTGTTGACAAAAACCAACTATCAAAACACCTTTCTTATACTCAGGGCGTTGTTGACTCAAAATCATCTATGATAATTCTGTCTCATATTTTATTCTCTGCCAAACAGGGCCGGCTTTTTTTATCTTCAACCGACCTAGAATCTTCTACTCACACTTCCTTGCCGACAAACATCAGCGAAGAAGGAGAGGTTTGTTTGCCAGCAAAAAAAATATTTGACATAATAGACAAAATCCCAGACAAAGACATTAAAATATCTACAAACAACAACAACCAGGTCGAGATAGATTATAAAAAAGGAAAAACAAAAATTAAATGTCTGCCGGCCGAAGATTTCCCGCAGATCCCAAAACCCGACGACTTCGCATACACAGCAATTAAAAGCGAAATGTTAAACGACCTAATACAAAAAACCTCCTACTCTATAGGTTCGGACGACCTAAGAAAAAACCTAACAGGCGTTTTTTTTGACATGGAGGCAGAAAACAAAATCAAACTCGTTTCAACAGACGGACACAGGATGAGCATGGTAGAGGAAGAGTTTGAAAACAACAAACAGATCGAATCTTTTATTTTGTCCAGAAAAGCTGCACTTGAGCTTAAAAAGTTTGTGGGAGACAGCGAGGTTGTGCAAATAGGAACAAATAAAAATTTTTTCATCTGCGACAACGGTCAAACCTCTATATTGTCTAGACTTATAGACGTCAAGTTCCCAGACTACCAACAAGTTGTTCCCAACAACATCAACAACACCTTTAAAGTAGAAAAAAAAGAGCTGTTGTCCTCACTACAAAGAGTCTCCGTTGTTCTTTCAGAAAAAACCAAAGGAGCAAGAATCGCGATCGGAAAAGAAGAGGTTGAAATTAAAACCACATCCGACGACGGAGAAACAACAGAAATTATTAACATAAAAGAAAGCACGACAACAATAAGCGATGCCGTTTTAGAAGTCGGGTTCAATGTAAAATATCTAATTGATGCGCTCTCTTCTTTTTCAGAGGAAGAACTCTTTGTTTGCGTTAACGACGAAGTAAGTCCGGCATGTATTTTTTCAAACCAAGAACAAACAAACAAACAACTTGCGGTTATTATGCCGATGAGGGTATAGAAATGAGAAAGAGAAAAAAAACCCTTTCAGCACTAAGAACAAACATTGATTTAGTAGACACACAAATACTTAAGCTTTTAATAAAGAGAGCTCTTCTCGCCCAACAAACAACGGACCTGAAGGGAGACGTGGTTTTTGACCCCAAAAGAGAGGGGGAGATACTAAAAAGAGTGGTTGCTTCAAACACAGGGCCAATTTCAGACAACGGACTTCAACAGATATACAAAGAGGTTCTTTCGGCATGCAGAGAGGTCCAAGATCCTATGCTAGTCACCTACTTGGGTCCCCAGGGAAGCAACACGAACGAAGCAGCAATAAAAGTTTTTGGACAATCGACGACACTTATGCCACAAGGGTCAATTTCGGATGTTTTTGACTCAGTCGAAAGAGGTGAAACTAATTTTGGAGTTGTGCCGATAGAGAACTCTTTAGAAGGGCCCATTGGAGAAACCCTAGACAGGCTAACAGACAGCTCTGTTGTTATAGACGCGGAGATTTCTCAGAACATAGAACATTGCCTTTTGTCCAAAGAAAAAAATCTCAGAAAAATTAAAAAAATCATCTCACACCCACAAGCTTTAGCGCAGAGCCGCAAGTGGATACAAAGAAACTTGCCCGGAGCCCAGGAGGTTGAAGCCCCTAGCACTTCTGGAGCAGCAATTTTGGCAACCAAAACAAAAAACAGCGCTGCTATTTCCCCAAAAGGATGCGCAAAGCTTTATTCGCTGAACCTTCTAAAAAAGAACATAGAAGACGAGAAAAACAACACAACAATTTTTATTTTAATCAAAAAAGAAACAGGCCACCTAAATTTTTTCTCCGCGAAAAAAGCATCAGTTGCCTTTTCTCTTGACCACAAACCCGGAACTCTTTATGAATGCCTACAGCCATTCAGGAATGCCAAAATTAACCTAACAAAGATTCAGTCTAGACCTTCAAAAAAACTACAATGGGACTACCTGTTCTTTATTGATTTTATGGTCCGAGGAAAACAAAAAGAGGCTGCAAGATGTATTGAAAAACTTCAAAAAACCACCTCTTATTTTAAAATTCTCGGAGCATTTTAGCTATGGTTCTAAAGTCTGAACGGATTAGACATCTACCTACATACACACCAGGAAAGCCCGTAGAAGAGCTTCAACGTGAACTAGACATTGAAAGAATAGTTAAGCTAGCATCAAACGAAAACCCCCATGGGCCATCGCCAAAAGCTATAGAAAAAATCAAACAAGATTCCCACCACGTGGGTCTTTACCCAGATGGAAACTGTTTTTATTTAAAACAAAGGATATCTGTCCATGAAAACGTGTTGCCAAACGAAATAGCGATAGGAAACGGATCAAACGAACTCCTCGAGCTTCTTTGTCACGCCTACTTAGACAAGGGGGACGAGGCCCTTATGGGAGAGTATTGTTTCATTGTTTACCCAATTGTGTCCACCCTTTCACAGGCAACAATTGTTAGAAGCAAGATGCCAGAAATGTCCCACGATTTAAACGACATGGCAGACAAAATTAACAGCAATACAAAAATTATTTTTATAGCAAACCCGAACAACCCCACAGGCGGAAAAATTTCTAGAGCAGATTTGGAAAACTTTATTAACCAGACACCTAAAAACACGATAATCGTTATCGACGAAGCCTACACTCAGTATGTTAAAGAAAGCGAACGACTTGATGTTTCAGAAGCAACAAAAAAACACAAGAACCTTCTTGTTCTTAAAACTTTCTCAAAAGCATATGGCCTTGCAGGATTAAGGGTGGGATACGGCGTTGCCGACAAGGCAATTATAGAGAACATAAACAAGGCCCGCGAACCGTTTAACGTAAACGCGCTGGCACAAAGCGCAGCCATTGTAGCCTTAGAAGATCAAAAATATATACAAAAGTGCGTAGCTATGAACCAAGAGGGGATGATATATTTAAAGGCCGAACTAAACAAACTGTCAGTTAAACATTATCCGTCCTATGCTAACTTTCTCCTGCTAGAATTTAAAAGCGAGGCTAGACTGATTTACGAGGAGCTTTTAAAGAGAGGAGTCATTGTGAGACCACTTGTGGAATACGGAATGAACAACCATTTGCGTGTTACAATTGGTACGGAAGAAGAGAACAAGATTTTTATAGAAGCATTAGGGGAAGTTATTTAATTATGACCAAAAACAAACCGCAAACCATTACAGTGGTAGGGTTAGGACACATTGGGGGATCTTTATCGCTCTCTTTAAAAAAAGCCTTTAAACAAAAATTAAAACTAATAGGAGTCGATCCTAACAAAAGAACTCTTTCACAAGCCAAAACAACAAACAAATTTTCAACCTTGTCTGTTCAGCTAAAAAAAAGCGAAGCAGAGATAAGCGACATTATTTTTTTGTGTGTGAGTATAAAAAAAATTCCGAAAATTTTGCAACAGTTATCCCAAATGAAATTAAAAAAAGGGGTAATAATCTCAGATGTTGCTAGCACCAAAAAAGAAAGTTTGAAGTGGGCCAAAAAGTACCTACCAAAAACTGTTAATTTTGTTGGAGGACATCCAATAGCAGGGACGGAGAAGAGCGGCTTTGCTAGCGCGGACACCGAGCTCTTTAAAAACAAAACTTTTGTAATATCTGGATCATCGGGCTCTATTGCCTCTGTAAGAAAAATAGCATCAATTTGGAGAATTTTGGGCAGCACTATTGCGTCTTTGTCGCCAGAAGAGCATGATAAAATATTTTCATCCTTGAGCCACATGCCCCACGTGCTAACCTTTGGTTTGCAAAAAATTGCAAAATCCAAAATATCAAAAAAGAAAATCGAACAATTTGGAGGGACAAGCTATAAAGATTATTCGAGAATATCGGCCAGCAACCTAACTCTATGGGCAGAAATTTTCCTTTCAAATGAAAAAAACATAGTAAGCGACATACATCGTTTCACAAAGTATCTATCGAGCCTGGAGAGGGCCATTAAGTCAAAAAACAACAAAAAGCTGGTTTCAATAATACAATCAAAATCACGAAAGCCTTGATTTATAAAGGAACCAAATTAATATTTATACTTACGTCTTAGAGAAATAACGGAGTGGTTTGTAATTAACATGAAAGCGGCTATATTGACAGTCCTAGTTTTATTCGCGGTACTTTTTTTGCTGAGAAATGTTTTTGGTTTTTTAAAAATAATGTTTTCCGCAAAGCGACCTGCTGCAAGAACTGACCGCCTTGTAGATAGAATAAAGGGCATATTTGTTTATGTCCTAGGACAAAAAAGAATTTTAAAAAACTATACATGGGCTGGCGTTGAGCACTTTATGATTTTCTGGGGCTTTATGATTATCACTTTTGGTTCACTAGAAGTTTTAATCATGGGGTACTTGCCCGGCTTTGAAATTTTTGGCATCTTTGGGGATAGCTCCCAAGGAATCTTTCTCTTGATTCTCGACATTGTACAGACACTGGTAATAGTTGCTTTGGTTATGGGCGTTTTAAACAGAACAGTTATTCCGAGCGGAAAAAGACGAGAGGTAAACAGTATCGACGCAGTTGTTATTTTGGGGATGATTTTTGGTCTTATGATTACAGACTTTGGATTTAGAGCGTCAAAAATATCGATGGGGATAGAACCAACTGCCTGGATGCCGATATCTACTATGTGGGCGACCTTTTTCTTCTCTAATGTCAATGCCACAACCGCCGCTTTTGCAGGAGAGTTTTTCTGGTGGTTTCACGTCTGTTTGCTTTTGGCCTTTCTTAACTATCTCCCATATTCAAAACACAGTCACGTTTTAACGGTTGTACCAAATATTTTTTTCCAAAACTTAGAGCCTAGAGGAAAGATGACAAAAATAGATTTTGAAAACGCACCGGAAGACTCAGAACATTTTGGCTCTGGCAAATTTGAAGATTTTACCTGGAAAGACGTTCTTGATTCCTATACTTGCACAGAGTGTGGTCGATGCACAGACAATTGCCCAGCTTGGGCTACTGACAAATCACTCTCACCAAGAGATATAGTTATAAAATTAAGACATTTTGCTTCAGAAAATGCTGGAAAAGAAGAAATGAATTCGGACTATTTGCCAAGCGAGGAATGGGTAACACAAGAAGAGCTTTATGCTTGCACAACTTGCAGTGCTTGCGTTGAACAGTGCCCGCTACTTATAGATCAAATGGGAAAAATTCTTGAGATGAGAAGATTCCTTACCATGGAGGGACGCTTGACCGGAACAGCAGTTAGGACCTTACAAAAACTACAAAGCCATGGAAACCCATGGGGGTTTGAGACCAACGAGAGATCCCCTTGGGCAAAAGAAGAAGAAGTCCCAGTGCTTGGGAATGGCGGAGGAGATAACGCCCAAGAATATGATGTAATTTTTTGGACAGGATGCTTTGGAGCATACGACCCAAGAGGACAAGAGGTTGCTCAAACAATAGCCCAGCTATTAAAAAAAGCCGGGGTTAGCTTTGCCATAATGGGACCAAACGAGACCTGCACTGGTGACCCAGCTAGAAGATTAGGCGAGGAAGCTCTTTATCAAGAACTAGCAATGACAAATGCGGAAAACCTAAATGCCTTCAAAGTGAAAAAAGTAGTAGCCAACTGCCCACATTGTTTTAACACACTAAAGAACGAATACCCAGATTTTGGAGCAGAAGTTGAAGTTGTGAGCCATACAGAGTTTTTAAATGATTTAATAAAGGAAGGAAAATTATCTCCCACCCATGCTATCGAAGAAGAAATAACTTACCACGACCCATGTTATTTGGGCCGTCACAATAGAATATTTGATGAACCAAGAGAGGTCTTAGAGGCTATACCTGGGCTCACAATCAAAGAGCTTGATAGAACCAGGGAGAATAGTTTTTGCTGTGGTGCAGGAGGAGGAAAGGTTTGGATGGAGGAAGAAGCACCAAGAGTCAATTGGAACAGGTTTGAGGAAATACAAGACCATGGAGTAGAAACAGTTGCAGCGGCATGTCCGTTTTGCAGCACCATGTTTGAAGATGCAGCAAAATATCATGGTAACGAAACAATAAAGATAAAAGATATCGCTGAGCTGCTAAAAGACTCAATAGACCTCCCAGTTAGCAATTCTAATTTCAAAGAACTCGCATCAGATTCCACCGACTCAGAAGAAAATGACAGCACATCTGAAGTCTAGAAACTCAAGTTGGAAGCTTGGGAAAACACAATACTCAAACATAACTTTTTCCAATCCAGTTGGGTGTGTTTACGAAAACGACGAAGGCCTATTCCTGCTTTTCAGAGGAAAAAAAACCAAAATAAAAAAAACTTCTTGCATGAAGCTCATAGACAAATATTTAAAAAAAGGTTTTTATGCTTGCGGCTACATGTCTTTTGAGTTCACAGAAAAAAAAATTAACAAATCAAACTATAAAGCGATTTTTAATTTGTACGAAAGAAGTGAAATAGCAACAAGGTCTGCGAGATGTAAAAATATTAACAACGAAAGCACTTTACAAAAAATACAGGCAGACAAAATATTTCTACAGGGAGTGACCAAAGCAAAAAAATATATACAAAATGGTGACATTTATCAAATTAACCTAACAAGAGAGTTCTCTTTTAAGCCCCCACCAAATCCACATGATTTATTTCTTAAATACTACAACGAACAACCAGTGGATTACGGATCTTACATTAAGTTTGACGACCATTCTGTAATAAGTGGATCAATGGAACTTTTTTTAGAAAAAACTGGAAACACAGTTAGGACTAAACCTATAAAGGGAACATCTAAAATTGATTCTCAGAGCAAAAAACAAATCCAACACGATGAAAAAGAATTAGCAGAAAACTTAATGATAGTAGATTTAATGCGAAACGACTTATCTCGAGTTTGCAAAACGGGGTCGGTTATATCAAAAAAACTTTTTAAAAAGAAAAAGTATGCAACTTTATATCAATTAGAATCAGAAGTGGAAGGAAAGCTAAAAAGCAACGCTACAATCAACAACATTTTTGGTAAAGTCATGCCACCGGGTTCCGTAACCGGTGCACCAAAAAGCAGGGCTTTGGAAATAATTAAAGAAATAGAAAGCCATCAGAGAGGACCATATTGCGGAGCCATAGGCATGTTAGAACCTAATGGAAACTTTTGTTTTTCTGTAGGCATTCGAATATGTAAAATAACCAAGAAAGATTCAAAATTTTATACGGGAGCAGGCATAGTTTGGGATTCAATCCCAAAAAAAGAAAACGAAGAAACGATATTGAAAACCGAAGCATTTCGTTTGGCACTAAAAAGAAAATGAGTGAAACATTATATTTTGACAAACCAGTAGATAAACCCGAGAGCCTCAACAGGTCATACATGTTTGGGGAAGGAGTGTTCGAAACATTTGCTTTCAGAAAAAAACCACCAAAGTTTTTAAAGAGACATTTAGACCGACTACAGTTTTCAGCAAAATTTATAGGAATTAAATATCCAGGCGATGCATACATAGAGAGCTTTATTCAAAAATCTGCAAAAAAACATCCCAATGAAGACTTGATAGTAAAAGTTTCTTTGCTTAGCATAGGCAGTCCCGAATACTATGAGGAATCTGACGAAACAATATTATGTATTTCGATAAAACCTTACCCCAAAGAAACTAAAGAGATCTCTCTAACACTATCTTCATCTTCAATTAACCCATCAAACCCACTGGTTTACCACAAAACAACCAACTACCTCCTTAATATTTTAGAAAGAAAAAATGCTCTGAAGAAGGGTTTCGATGACGCTTTATTTTTAAATACACAAAATTTTATTTCTGAGACAACATCTGGAAACATCTTTTGGATTAAGGGAGCAAAAATTTTTACTCCTGATTTATCTTGCGGAATGTTGCAAGGCATAGCAAGGGCTTTGCTTATTGAAACCTGCAAAGAAGAGGGTATAAAGGTTATGGAAGGAAACTATGAGCTTGGATCGGTCATATTCCCAGAAGCAATTTTTGTTACTAATTCATCCAAAGGTCTGACAGAGGTTACAAATATAGACAATATTATAGAGCCAACAAGAACAGAAAAACTCCTACCCGTAATCAAAAGAGCCTTTTTAAAAAAACTAGGATGGGCTTAACCTGGTTGCCTTTTTAGTTTTTTCAATTTACAATTTTCCTTCGAGCTTTTGGTTTTTAACAAGCACGATATTCAAAGGGGGCTTAAAATGGCTGACTTAAGAGATGTTTATATTATAGGAGTAGGACAACACCCATGTGGAAAATTTCCTACTAAAGCAGCCCACGTTCTTGGAAGAGAAGCGGCTTGGGCAGCAATAAAAGACTCTGGTATCTATGCTAGAGATATTGAAATGGGATTTTGCGGACATGTTTATCAAGGAATGGGAGTCGGACAACGAACACTCAAAGACATTGGACTAGTTGGCCAACCAGTTATAAACATTGAAGGTGCCTGCGGAAGCGGGACTTTGGCCTTTTGGGAAGCGTGGAGAACAATAGCCTATGGTCAGAGCGATATAATTTTAGCCTGGGGGGTAGAAAACCTAAGTAAGGTTCTGTCCGGAGGACCGCTGCCTCTTGAAGAAGATGATATTGAAGTTGCATTGGGAATGAGCATGCCAGGACTCTATGCGATGAGAGCAAAAAGGTACATGGAAGAGTATGGAATTTCAGCTGAAACTTTAGCTAAAGTTGTAGTTAAAAGTAGAAGACATGCAGCAAAGAACCCAATAGCTCAGTTTAGAAAAGAAACTACAGTTGAACAAGTTATGGCCGACCCTGTTATAGCAGACCCTTTAACGAGGAGCATGTGTTGCCCAGTTGGTGATTCGTCAGCAGCAGCCGTATTAGTTTCCGGAGATATGCTTGATAAAATTAAGAGAGATAAAAGTAGACTGCCTATAAAAGTATTAGGATGCGCAGCCCAGTCAGGAGGCTATTCCTCCGCTACTGGTTTAACCTGTGATCCTTCTGAAAACGTAGCAAGAACTTCTAAGATGGCCTACGAACAAGCAGGTCTTGGACCTCAAGACATGGACATTGCAGAAATCCATGACGCCTTCGCAATTGCCGAAATAATAGTTGCAGAAGCTTTGGGCTTTGTGGGAAAAGGAGAGGGATCAAGATTAATTGAAGAAGAGAAATCAAATTTCGATGGAGACATTGCAATTAATCCTAGCGGTGGACTTCTATCAAGGGGACACCCAGTTGGAGCAACAGGCTTGCTACAAACTGTTGAAATTGTAAACCAGCTTAGGGGAGAGGCTACCGGATTTCAAGTCCCTGACGCTAATGTTGGTTTGATTGAAACCATGGGAGGCGCACAACCTGCTATGGACGGAATAACTTGCGTTGTGAGCATTTTGGGTAAATAAAACCCACAGGAGATTATTATGAGTGATTCAGAAGAAAGAAGAGTTTTGCACCAAGATTTTTTTACAGAAGACCCAGAGCCAAGGCTTATAGCTGGAAAATCTAAATCATCAGGCAATTATACATTCCCCCCATACTTGGCGGATCCAGTCTGTTTCCAGGACGACATTGAACACGTAAATCTTCCCAGAAATGGAATATTACATTCTTTTACAATTGTTCGTAGAAGTCTCCCAGACTTCCCAGTTCCTTTTGGACTAGGATTAATCGACTTCCCAGAACAAGAAATAAGGGTTATGGCTCAAGTTGAAGCTGATGATTTGGAAAACGACCTTAAATTAGACATGGAAGTTGAGACAATAGTCGGAGTTGTTAGAAAGGCACAAGACGGCACCGACATTTATTCTTATAAATTTAGACCAGTAAAGTAGCTTGTTAAGGATTTTATTCCTTCTGTTAAGCTAGTTTAAACTTATTGCAAAAAAATACCAAAACCTGTACTATTAATACGTTGCTTTAAATAATTTTATTAAAACAGGAGGGGAAAATAATGCCTTTAAATTATCAAAGCGTAGATTTTATTAAAGTTTTAGGTGAAAGACGTTCTTGCAGATTTTATGATCCAAATAGACCGGTTGAGCCCGAAAAAACACAAGCTATATGTCAAGCAGCAAGAAATGCTTCACATATGGGAAATGCGAACTGTATAACGGTTACTATCGTTGAAGATCAGGGAACTAAAGACAAGTTTACTGAGATTGTTTCAGCATTTAACATCCCAATGGCAAAAATGGCTCCAGTGAGCTTAGTTTTTGCTCTTGATAGAGACCTATGGTACAACGGACTACCAGTGGGGCTACCAGCTCTTTTCAAAATGGGTGGGGTTAACCCAAGCCATGGTTGGAGTATGGACAATATTGAAAATACAACATTGCCAAGACTAACAACGTTTCCACCAGAGATAGTTGCCTATCTTCTTTCATGTGAAACTGGAATGGCTATGGCGTCTGCCCAGTT
>CEQP01159643.1_pt1 | contig 13930 bp, 7 predicted proteins | sample 356291 | NCBI WGS metagenome assembly CEQP01 (sample SAMEA2621221, study PRJEB7988) | marine metagenome | isolation source: saline water (ENVO:00002010), including | reverse complement strand
TGCGTGCGCCTCCCCGACAACATATAACTGTCAACCAGGCGACGGTGCATGTATAGAGATTGTGTGCAATGAGGATGAATATGTTCTAAATAATGAATGTATACCATGTCCAGATGGATTTACCAGACCAGGAGGTGATCCTCAAAATGGGCAAGATACACTTTGTTTTGAATGGTCTTGGTCAGAACCAGGTCAATCTTGTGATCAGAAATGTAGTCTCAATTCACTGACTTGTGCTCCTCAAGGACGGTGGATTAAAGATCAGGACGATTTTGATAAGATCATCGCGCTACCGTCAATGTTAGACGGATCCCCGAGCTGGGAAGCCGCCGCCGCTGCAGGCCAAGTAATGCCCGGCGTCGACGCCACAACCGGTCAGATCACCTGTGCCTTCGGCATAACAGACGATATGGAGGACCCCAGCGGAGCGGAGTCCAGTAGCCCCCCCGCCTTCAACACGGGCCGCCCTTGGAATTGCTACAGTGGAGTGGGTGGGGATGGTGCTGCGCACGGCTCTAGGACCAGCGAATGCTCGGCATCTAGCGACGTATTTATGCGTATGTGTCCATGTGAGGTAGATCATGTAACACCATGTACTGAGAATCATCATGTTTCAAACCATAGATGTATACCATGTTCGGATGGAACAGTACGAGATGCTGGAGACGATCCAAATGGAGGAGATACAGAGTGTCTTGCGGGGGCGGTCATCAACACATGGATTTGGAGTGACGCGGGGCAATCCTGTACGGATGCGTGTGCGATGTATACAGACAAATCATGTACCCCCGGCACCTGGGCCCCCTTCAATAAGGGTTGTCGAATTGGTAACTCTGATTTTGGTCCGTGCTGGGAAAACATTTTAGACGAAATCGATCTCGGCCACCACCCAAATCTCAGGGAGCCTCACCGGGATGGCCGGAACGAGTCAATTTTTCGCGACAACGAGACTTGTGGTGGAGTACACACGAGCGGCCGCCTAACAGGAGGAGTTAAGGGATGCTCAGCTCTTTGGAGGGGAGCGGGGACGTCTTACCCTTGGACAGGGTTGAGCCCAGCTTTTCAATACAGCGGTACCGGGAACTGGACGCCGTCCGGCAGGATATACCGGGCCGGAGCGGAGGGGGAGACCGAGGTGGTAGTCGATCCTCCGACCTGGGATTGCGACACCGCGAACAACCAATACCGCTTGTGCTGTTGCGGCTGTGATTAGAAGGAGGAGTGGTTGCGATAATCCTACGTCTGTTATCATCATAGACGTCAGTTATGATAGTAACCTTTTCTCGAACGACGGCAGAGGATCACTTTCGGTATGGCCTGCGACAATGCAGGGCGAACTCACTGTTTGCACACTTTCCGGTCCTTACGCGCTGAGGTTCACTGCAGAATGGGTCTGCGTCTGGGTACGCTGCCTTTGTAAATTATAGAGAGTCACTTATAGTATAATGAATACAGAAATAAAAATTATTAATACTTTTATTATTTTGTTTATCTGAAAAAATATAATATTATGTAATATATGAATGTAAATGATATTATTGGATTAATATTTATTTTAATATTAATCTATTTAATTTATTTAATTTATTTAATCTTTCAACCTCCTTTAGTTGAAGGAATGAGTAGTGAAGAAGAAGAAGAAGATGATTATTTATCAAATGATCAATTAACTACTCTCAAAGAAAAACTAAATAGAGGAGAATATCCCGAAAGTATAACCTGTAGTCAATTAAGGAAACGTGAAATAAATACTTTAAATAAAGATGAAAGAGTTGATTCATTATTATGTCGAGCACGTGAACATTTTATAGATTTACCTTTCTGTTTAGAAGGTCAATTCCCAAATGGTTATGATTTAAGTAAATGCGGGGAGGGGTCACCAGAAGTAGAAGATGTACAAGGTTGTTGTTGGTGTCCTCCTGGTGAACATATTCCTGGCGAAAACATACTTCTAAAAAATCGGAATAGTCCAGATTATAGAGAATATTCATCAAGGGATTGTGAACCCATTCCAGTTGATTGCAAAGTATCTGATTGGGGGGAATGGAGCGAATGTAGTGTAAACTGTGGTGGTGGAATACAGACTAGAGCACGGGCAGTTACAATAAACCCTGAGAATGGTGGTGAGGAATGTCCAGAATTAATAGAAGGACAGGATTGCAATACTCAAGCTTGTAAGCAAGAAATATTGAAAGAAACCGGTCCACAACAAGAATCTCCGGATGTATATTCAAGAAGGGCAAGACAAATCGGAAGAAAGCCACGTCGGCAGAGGCCAAGTAGGAGGATGCCAAGTAGAAAGAGACCTAGTAGAATGGGTCCAAGAAGGACAAGAGGTACTCGGGCTCGGCCAAGTCGTAGGAGAAGTAGTAGGACAAGGCCAAGTAGTACAAGGAGTGGTCGAAGTAGGGGGAGTAGATCAAGGGGAAGTCCCGGAAGGCCAACTAGGAAAGGGTCAAATGTGAGTAGGGGAATGATGTAATTACTATACAGATAAAAAATTATGCGAATTATAATATTAACCAGACATTATGTTTTTAACTTCTAAAACATGATTATCGATTCATTAAGTTCCTTTTTACAAAATGTAAATACTATTTTAAATAAAATATATATGTATAAATTATATATATATATATCTAATGAAACCACGAGACATTATTAGGTTATTTTTATTAATTGTGGTAGTTTATTTGATCTATTTAGCATTTGATCCATTAATTGAAGGTTTTGAAGGTGTTCGCAGTGAGGGGGAAGGAGAAGAATCTAAATATTGTCCATACGGACAATATTTAAAGGGGACAGGTCCATGTGAATTAGGTCTTAATTCAGTGTATAATGGTATATGTTGTTTTTGTCCAGAGGGAAAAGCTGTTCGAGAAGGATCCCAGATACCTTTAAGTTCCAGATTTGATTCAGATCGTGTAGAAGAAGGACAAATAACCGAATGTCTTCCGATTGAATGTACTAGTCGTGTTGACAGAGGCAACCTACATGATAATTTAGATATTATAGAAGAAGAATTAGATTTATCAAACAATTTTAATGTTTATGCAAAATGTAAAGAAGGATATCAAGGGACAACAGTTTGTCCTCAGAATGAACAATGTATTTTAGAATACATTAATCCAATTGAACATTTTAAAATCGATCCATGTAAAAAACATGGTCAATCGTATGATATAACAGGAAGTAATAGTAATTTTCAATGTACCAAATGTCCTATTGGAAAATATTCAAATGGAATAGATGAATGTACTGGTATATCTAAAATGTATGAATTTAATATAAATTCGTATGATAGAATAAATGAAAATTGTGTATGTGAGGGAGACTGTACGGGGCATGAAAATTGTCCAGTAAATAATGGATGCTCTTGGGTTCCAACAAATGAATGTAGACCTGATATAGAACTAAAAGTTAATACTTGTATAACTGATGGAGATACTATTAATAATACTATTGATGGTCCAAATATACTGGATATTTCTGTTGATCCAGTATCTTTATTCAATAATTCTGACTATTTTAGGGTATATACCAAACCAGGAGAAACCGATTGTCCTTTAGATGGTTATTATGGAAGGATATCAAATGAAGGACCTGTGGCGACGTGTACAGAGACATCAACCGTCTCTGTACAAGCCGATGCTGATGCATGCGCCGCGGTCACCAATCTCGGTAGCGCCGAGGAGTGCGAAGCAGTAATGACTGCTGCCGATAATAGCGTCGCAGCGTGCACCTACAGAAAATGTGAGATGACTCTAAAAATAGCGGATATCAATGATTCTTCTGTGAGTTTGTCTGATAGTATTCTAAATAATTGTATTATTTCTCAAAATATATGCTCTCAAAAAGATCTAGATAATGGAAAAATACATCAAGAATATCCAATCATAAGAATAGATAAAACTGAACCCGATTGGCCGTGGGCACCTTCGGTTGGCAGCGATATCGGTGCCCCTAAAAGATTAGTTCTTCCGGGAAAGATTGACATTAAAGAGGGTTCATCAATAAAGATAATAAATAAAAATAGTAGCTATGAAGTAGTCCCTGGTACTCCTTTTTACGAACCCCCTGATAACTGGAATGAAACTATTAGTAATAAACATTTTAAAGCTATAGAAATAAAACATGAAAATAATGAGACATCGATTAGCCTTAGTTATAATGGCTCATCCTCTCAATCTATTATGTTACATAACAAACAGGACGAGGAGAAAGTGGGAAGACAGATGCCGTTCTTGTACACGGTCTTCATGACCGGCGAAAATCTCAGTGATTACAATGATAGCTGCAATGATGACATGAATAATTGCCTTTATCTTCAAATATGCGAAAAATGTCAAAATGATAATTATTCAAACAAACATACAGGATATAAGTGTACTCCTTGTCCAGAGAATCAATATTCAGCAAATTGGAGATGTTTATTTGAACCAACAGCCGGCGCAGTTGATTTCCAAACATGCCAAGAAGTTAATTTAAGTGATCCAACAATTAAAACTATATTTGAGGATGGAGAATGTGTACTTGAAAAAGATACAGGGGATAGAAAATATTATTTAGAAAAAAATGAATGCGTAGATAGTTTACTTTCCGACGCGTCTGGGGAAATTAAATGGAAACAATCAATACATAAAAGTGATAGATGTATTATCCCATGTGGAAAAAATAAATATTGGAAGAATGAAAATACAGATGAATATGGACACGGCCGTAATAACGGGTATTGCGAGTATTGTGAAGTAAATGGAGATCAGGCTAATGTAATAGGCAAGGAAAGGAAATTAGGTATATGTATTGGTCATCACGGGGTGATTCTTCCTGAATATAATAGTAGAGAAAGTTGCGATCGTTGGAGGCGAAGCTCTGCAGGCCCGCAAGACCCATGGAAGGGATACTCTAGAATTAATTTGGAAAACGAATGTGTAAGATGTCCATCTGGGAAATATACATATGGAGAAAGATATTGTAACCTATATAATAATAATGAAGGTAATCCAGGGATATGTAATAATATAAATGGATGTGTATGGGATGAAACGAATGGTAAATGTAATGCTATATGTCAATCTTGTACAGATTCAAATAATTGTAGTAAGTCTATTGATCAAATTAGTATACATTCTTATCAAGATGATTACATAGATTCCTCAGAGTGCTCATCTGATCAATTCTTGAATATAAATAATCAATGTCAATGCCATACATATCGTTCAATTCTCTATGAAGAATCATTCCCCCTTACCGGTGACGAAAATGATAACAAAGTATATTCTTTTTTCAATGCTGGTGAAGAACCAAATAATCCATTAGAAAGTGGATATCGTAAATGGTTACATACATGTACAAACACTTCCGAAGAAGCTAATCAAGGAGAAGGACGATGTGAACCAGGGGAACCAGAAGGAAGACCACATACTAACTCAATAGACTTTAAAATCGATCTTATATATAATGATAAAATTATTCCTATAAATTTAAATAATGTAAATAAGGACGATGTTTCTTCTACTGATACTTATACTAGTGGTAGTTTTATTGAGAATATTATAAACAAAGTAGTTACTATTGAATCTGATAGTATAGATAATCCTGGAGATATAATTATGTTTGGAAAAATCATTCAAGGTGATGATGATATAATATATAAACTTAATAATAAAGAAAGTGGGGTACGAAGGTCTGGTTGGGATTATGAAGATTCAGGAATACGCGACAATAAACTAATTTATCAATTCGTAAAAGTTGACTCATGGAAAAGATTTAATAGTAATACTGGACAAGTCGAGGATATTACCGGTGAAGAAGTAAGAAGCCCTACTCCACACGAAAAACTTGTAATATATGATATAGATTACGATAATTATAGTAGTGGAAATTGTAGTTTAATTCAAAGTCGTAAAGGTTTAAGTTGTTTTGGTCGTACCCCAGAAGAAAGGGATGAATGGTTAGAACTACCGGATGATGATCGTAAATATATAGATAATATATGGAGTAGTTCAGATATATCTGGATACCCTAAAACAGGATATATGTTGGTCGGAGAAAATACTAATACTAATGAGGCAAAATGTAAAGTATCTTCATATGTATTAGACGATACTAATGGAAATGAAAAAATTATCCCATATTCACATAGTGGTCAATATCGTCCATATCCTAAACCATCCGATGATCCAGAAGAAGAAAGATTTCAGTCATGGTTAAATAAAGACTTTAATAATATAGAGAGTTGTGAAATTAATCAACCCGGATGCTTTAAAAGAAAAAAAGAATGTATTAATAACCCTATGGATAAAGAATCAAGGTTATGTTCTATTAGTGGTATTTGTAATGGTTTAACTAGTAAAAGAAATTGTAATAATACATTTGGTTGTAATTGGAACGATAATATTGGTATTTGTGAAGATGATTTCTCAAATCAATCAAGTCAATACGCAAGTCCAACATGTTTAGGATATACGGGTCACTCTTGGATATATTTTGGTACTAACAGCGACGACACTTATAAATTATACTCCTTAGCCTCACACCGTGGCGCGCGTGTGCCGGCCGCGGACATGGCGCGCGCTATAGAGGAATATGAAACGGAAATCACCAATATTGGAAGTGAATTTAATATAGATACTATATTAAACAGATATAATAGTAATCACCTCAATCAATTTCCACCACCCGTCGCAGGTGTAGATCCATCGAATGATATACTATGTTTTAATGCATCAAATAATTTAGAGTGGAAGAGATTTGAACAAGCATCTCAACCGAATATTACTTTTGATTTTAGAACAAAGGGGAATGTTGAGGATGAATGTCCAATAAAAACAAGTATATCTCGATATCGTTGGTCAGTAGACCAAGTAAATAATAGCTTTAGTATTACTTCAAGTGATGAAATTAACGATCCATACCTTAATGGACTAATTATTTCTTTAAAAAATGGTGATAGTAATACAGCACAAGAAAAAATAAATAATATTATAGAAAAATGTGTAATTGTACCCACCGGAACTTATAGAGACCTTAGTCAGGAGGAGCTACCCTCTATAAAATATTGTACTATCCCCCAGAACCTTTTGCCGACAGGTAAATCTTTATTAAGTAATGGATACAGATGCTATCCATATAATAATGAAGGGTATTATTTAAAAGATGAAGGTGGATTCACAAAATGTGAAATTCCCGAAATAAATTATTATACTGATGAAAAGGATAGAGTTCGTTTATGTGAAAATCAAACTGATAGTGATGGAAATGAAACATGTGATGGATATATAGATAATTCTTATATCCGTGAAATGCAGGAAATTAGTCCGAATATCCTTGTATATACTTCTCAAGATAACAGATTATCTAGGGGTTGGCGGCGGCAGTTTTATAATGAAAAAGGACGCGTTAATTGTTGGAATAAAGGAGACATAGATAAATTAGAAGAAGAGGATACGGAGAACTACATACCTGTTTGCTTGCTTTCTGAAGGAGTGGAGTGGGGTCAGGGAATTCTGACGGGGAGAGGTCCCCAATTAGGGACGCACAGAATGGATTTAGGAGTTACTGAAGATGAATGTAATAGCAGAGGAATGGAACGATTATCGTTTAATCATTTAGTGGGTAAAAAAAAATGTAAATATCACAATTATGATTCAGTTATTTATGCTAAACCCGGATATTATGTTAAAGGAGACCAAAGTGGTGATGACCCGGGGGATGACGTCCCGGGAAGTTTAAAACAATACGTCGAGCAAGGTGATACTGATATTAATCCTCCTGATAAAAAAACCCGTGCCCATCCAAATGCAGGAGAAGTAGTCGAATGCGATGATCATCCTAATTGTGAGGAGAATGATACAGGTAGTAAATGTGTACTGTATCGATGGGATATAGAAACTAGTCAATGGAGTGGTCTATTTAATAATATCCTCGATGTATCGCTTAATGATGGTCCTTATCCTCCTCAAGATTGTTGTCGGGATGAAAATCCAAGTTGCGTTAATTCTGAAAAGTGTAATATTTATGATAAAAAAACACAAACATTACAACCAGCTAGAGAAAGGGATATACAAATTTCAGGGGAGAACCCTGAACTACAGCAGGGAGCCATATTCGAAGGAACCCAAAAATATTTTAAAGCTTGTATAAGAGCCATTTCTGGATATGAAACAGACAAGGGTATTGTTAAGACGCAATAAAAATTTGTGATAAGAGTATTTTTTTTAAATAATATACAAAATAATAATATATATATTATTAAATAGTATGAAAACAAAAGATACAATTGGAATTATTCTAGTTATCTTATTAATCTATTTAATAACAATACCCCAACCCATTTTTGAGCCTTTTCTTAGTGAAGAAAAATTAACTGAAATTAGTAAAATGGATCAAATTGAATATATAAGGAGACTGAATCAGTTATTAGAAAAAGAAATAAATGGAGAATTAACAATCGAAGAATATTCTGAATTAATTTTTCTTGAGAGAGGAGATGGAGGATTAACAGAGAATCAACTTACCGTAGTAGCAAATACGGAAACCACCGCGCGCCAGAATACCTTCCAACCAATATTTAACACTTTACGCCGTCATCGTGATGCCGGCATTACTATAACAGAAGAAATGTGGAGGAGTGCTATAGAACAACTCCGTTCTAGACGATAATTTGAGACATGGTTCAACCTATTCTTAATAATAATATATATTATATATATATAATAAACCATGAAACAAAAAGATATTATTTGTATATTTTTATTATTCTTTTTAATTCACTTGGTATTCTTACCAATTAAAGAAGGTTTAACTGTAAATAGTATTGACGGACAAGTTCAAAGTGTCCATGACAGAATCCCTTTATTTTACCGTTAAAATATTTAAAATTATATCTTATCATTAATAAATTATGAATTTAATTTACATGGCGAAACCAATCTATGGTGGTTGGGTCACTTTTACTGCGCATTTATGTTTAAAATATAAATGTGAACTATTTAAAATTGCAAAAAGAACTGAAAAAAGGAAAAGGGAATATGGATATAATGTTCAGTATCAAAACATTACTATGGATAATTTACTACAAAAAGATAAATTTGTAATTACAGCGGTAGACAAACATTATTGGGAATATTTACATTTATTCCCTAAAGGAACAATATTAATCATCCATGATCCAACGGAATTAAAAGGGAAACAAAATGAGATTGTAAAATTAATTGAACATTTTAAAATTATTACCATTCGTAAAACTGTTCAAGAGTTTATCAAAAAAGAATACAATATTGATACTGACTTCTTACCACACCCTTTCTATGAATATCAAAAAGGAAATGAACCATCCGATTATTACTCATTATCTATCTCAAGAATTGATTTTGATAAACATACTGATCTAATTCTCGAAGCAAATCAATTCATACCAGATGATGATAAAAAAATACAAATATTTGGTGCCGAAAACCGCCTCTATGTACACCATAAATTAAAGGATCTAAACTTTCATGATTATTGGCACGGAAAATTCCCTAAAACACTACCACTATCACACGAAGGGAAAGATCTATTAAATGATTGTCATTTTATTGTTGATATGTCTATCATTAAAGGTGATGGCGGAGGTACTCAATATACATTCCTAGAAGCAATATACCACGATTGTGCATTAATCCTTCATAAAGAATGGATTGAACAAGGGGATACGTTTCAAAAAGATCATAACTGTTATGTTGTAGGATATACAAATAATGTAGGGAAAGAAATAGCAGATATTATTAATTCCCCATTAGATGATAAATATGAATCGATACTTAAAAATGCGAAAGAATTATTAAAAGATCATATCCAAGTGAAGTGGTTTTAAAATATTGTATATTTATAAATATGTCCGACAGAAATCAGTGGACTAAGGATTTCATATCGCGTGTCGATCAAGGTAGAACTAGATATCAAGATAAGATGGAACGGACTAGAAGGCAACAAGAACTAGATAGTTTATATAAAGAAGCTTATCCACAAGGGATAGAAGCAGGAACAGAGAGGACATCAGATTGGTTGGCAGTTGGAGCAGAAGAAGTTGGTAAATATCGTAAAGAAGAGACCAAACAAAGCGAACAACTAAATAGTGAAATGAACAAATATAGAATCGATAAATTAAAAAAAGCGAATGAAATTATTAGTTATATCACCTCGCTCGGTATTGGATATGAAATTGGTAAAAATGATTCAATTGCTGTGAAAGGATCTCATATTAGTAAAGCAGAAATAGTTATTGGAAAATCAAAAAAAGAAGGTTCAGATTTTGTAGATATAATTACGAAAATTTTTGGAAATTATTTAACATTCAAAGAATTTTCTTATGTATTTGAAATAATATTACAACAAATACACAAAGGAAATTGGAATGATATTATGATAACTAAAAATTTTAATCCATTTGCACCTGATTCAAAAGAATCAATCTATTTAAATATGATGTTTTCAAGAATGAATCATTTCTCAGAGAATGACAAAAAAGATTTTATGAAAGTATATATGATTTCTTTAAATGAAAGAGATGAAATTTCAGGCCAAATTTCAGATGATGTATTAGTAGGCGGACAATCCGGTGGATTTTTTAAGAAATTAGGGAATCGAATGATTGATCATAGAAATCCACACGTCGAATGGCTTCCGGCAGATTGTTGTCCTTGTGTATTATCCTTTCTAGGATTACCCGAAGAAATTATAGAGCAGTTACAGTTACTATATGGATCTAGTACCGGGATGAACGCTGCGACGATTCAACAAATATTACACAATATATCATCCGCAAGTGGATATAATTATAATTGGGAAATGAAAAAAAAAGATATTCACTATGGTGCGCAGGCAGATCACCTCGGCGAAGCCCCTGGACCAGACGGAATAAATAGAGGACCAGGATATTGGTTAAATACTGCTTTAGAAGAATTATATGACTTAATACCAAACGGATTTGGAACGATAGGGGGATTTTATAAACCTGGATGGACAGGTGGACACTGTGTTGCTTTTGGTAAACTCGATGATGGGACACCTATGTTATTTGACATACAACAAGGGCAATGGTTTAAAGATCAAGGAATTGTAAATTATTTAGTATATCATGATGTAGCATATTTATTATGTTTATTTGGTACGGATAATGGAAATATAATTTACGAAGATGAAAGTGGGGCTCGACTGACTGAGGAACAAGTAAGGGCGGGACATGGTGTAGCTGCTGCTCATGCAGCGGCTGCTCATGCGGGGCCCGCTTTTGCTGGGTTCGGAGGGAAAAAGAAAAGGAAATCCAAACGTAAGTCGAAATCCAGATCTAAAAAGTCAAAAACCAAACGTAAGTCAAAAACCAAACGTAAGTCAAAAACCAAACGTAAGTCAAAATTGAGACGTAAGTCGAAATCTAAAAAGTCGAAATCGAAACGTATGAAATAAAATATTATTAATTAATAAATGCAAATGCCTCAGAGGAGGAATATTAATGAAGAAAAACTACAAAGTATTAGAGAAAAACTAAAAGAATGGCCAACTAGTTGTGATGAAGGGGGGGACTATATTAATATATTACTCGTAGGACATGGGAATGTTATAATGGACGGTAGAGTTAAACCTATTTCAGATCGAATCGCTGGAAACGGACCTAAAACATTCGGAATACCTTCTACAGCGATAGTTGATACGTGTGGTATGATCAGACCAGTTAAATATTATCATTCAGCAAAACATATTTATAAAATGAAATGTTTGGGACAGATGGATTATGACGAACCTGGATTCTTTCTGGATGTTTTAGATGAAAAATTTTCAGAGTTCGATGAAAAACATGGAATGGTCGATCCGGTTAAGCTACATCGTTCATATGATAATATACATGTTACATTTTCAGACCCTACTGGAATCTTACTTCCAGGTATATATATCATTAATGATTTATTTAATAATCCATTTATTCAGAGGTCTGAACAAGATTTTGATAGACGGAATGGTCTTGGTCCAGAAGGTAATTTAGGTTTACCTATGATAAAAAATTTCTGGGGAATGGGGGATATCTCATCTAAAATTTTTGACGATATTAAAGGACAGGGGAATTGGATAAAAGATTCAGAAAATAATTATAAAACTGGAATAGCACGTTCTGCTGATCTAAGTATTGATTGTAATAGTATCATTGAATCAATTTATAAGATATATGGAAAAATACCGGTTTTATTTAACCATTTATGTAAGGTTTCAGGGGCCCTTACAATTAAACGGACGGTTGCTCAAATTGAATCAAACGAACGAATTCCCGCCCCCCCTGGTTATAAAGAAGAAAGTTATATAATTCCTAGTCCTTATCTTATGGAAATGTATGATAGACAACTAAAAAGTGCACCTGTGGATGCATTGAAAAGAAAAACATATATAGAATCACTTAATAGAAGATTTCCTAGTGTTATTGAATATATAAAAAAAATGGAAGAAGACAGTATGGATGAAGTAATAAGTGGTATTGGGGCATTGAGTACTGGTCGGGGTGGAGGGTCAAAGAAAAGAAAGAAAAGAAAGAAAAGAAAGAAATCCAAACGTAAATCAAAACGTAAATCAAAACGTAAGTCGAAAAAGAGGAGAAGTAGAATGAAATCTAAACGTAAGGTAAAAAGATAAAAAATATATTCTATAAGTATAATACAAATGGTAAAACGTTGTCTTGATTGTAAATCAAGTATCATTAATGACTTAGAATCTGATATGGAAAATGAAGTCCCTCTGTGGTATAAAAAAGCAGGGAATTATTCGTTATTACCTAAAATGTTAAATTGCAATAAGAAGTTCAATCCTCATAAAACCGAATTAAAAGAACATATACCTGATATAACCGATATTGAAATTCAAATTCCAATTCAATCAAAAAAAGATACATGGGTTTTTTATTGGGCATCACTTTCAAATGATGATTTCAAAAAAATTGAATCTCCTGAAAAAGCATATGGAAAAGAAACCAATTCGGGCTTAGTAGAAACAGATGAAAAAGGAAATGCAGTATTGATATTAAATTGTCCTCAACCATACAAAGTAGATAATGTAACATACCCTCGCCATGTTCATTATACCCATTTAACTGACGAAGAAGTATGGAGTGATGAAATCAAGACATTAGTAGCTTACTGTCATTTAACAAAGGATCAATTCAAAGAATATTTAGATTCAAAGAGTCATTTAGTTATTAACGCACTCCCAGAAGATGACCATAAAACACGTTCAATCCCAGGAACACTTAATCTTCCTGTAAATGACTTGAATGATAATAATAAAGATGAAAAAATAAATGATTTAATTGATAATAATATTGATAAATATCCTTCACTCAATGAATCGATTGTAGAAGGTTCATTAGAAAAAGAAAATATACCAATGATCATCTATTGTGCAAATAAAGAATGCAATGCTTCGAAGAATTTAGTCAAGAAGTTAATGAATGCAGGATATCCAAATGTAATTGAATATCCAGGTGGAATTAAAGAATGGTTTGGTGATAAAGAAGAAGGTGAAGATGAAAAACCTACTTTTTTTGATGATGATGATAAATATAATTTGGATATTGATTACGAAACAATTGTAATAGATGGTGTCCAATACAAACATAAACTGGATGATTTAAATTATGTATTTGATAATGAAGATAATAAAGTTGGTGAACTAATGGACAATGAAATACTATGGGATTCAGAACAAGATGAAAAAAATCATCGTTTAAGAATGGATGAAGAAGACGATACAACCGATGAAGACGATACAACCGATGAAGAAGATACAACCGATGAAGACGATACAACCGATGAAGAAGAAGATGAACGCATTGAAAAAATAAGAAGTTTATTAAGTGGTGAAAAAGAGGATGATGAAAAAGAGGATGATGAAAAAGAGGATGATG
>CEQP01044164.1_pt1 | contig 13969 bp, 18 predicted proteins | sample 356291 | NCBI WGS metagenome assembly CEQP01 (sample SAMEA2621221, study PRJEB7988) | marine metagenome | isolation source: saline water (ENVO:00002010), including | reverse complement strand
CGTTCCGAATTCGTGACTCCCCCAAGTCGATCCACCCCAAGCTAAGTTTTGACTAGCTGACTCGTCGCCAGTAGTGAACCCGGTCGGTGTAATATCATGCACTTGGCCAGCTTCCTGAATGACGTATAATGCCGTATTCGTCCCAGCAAGTGTCCGCCGATTATTTGAGTGATCAACATACGTCAACAATGCGCGGCATTTTCCGTTCAAAGCGCTGGTGCTTCTTTTCCGCCAGCCTTTTACGGGTTGGAGAGAGCCTTCGTACCAGCGAACCAAATTCGCATCGTTCCACGTATTGAGCTGCTGAAATTCAGTGCCGTTTTTGACGACGCCAGGCGGAATGTTGAGCGGAATTAAAGCCATCAGTAGCTCCACACTGCGGGACTGGGACGATCAGGATCAACATCAACATGAATAAATCTGCCATCACCCTTCTGATTGATGCCAATCCTGTCTATGCCATTTTGCATTGCACTTTTGATGACAGCTAACGCATATCCGTTGCGCACAGAAATATCTGCCGCATAACCAGCAGCGTGAGCTCCAGGCTTTGATTTACGCGCCTCTATGGGATGGTTGGAACATCTATATCCTGACGAGATAACGAACGGGAAGCCACATTCTTCTCGCATTGCGTTTAAACGATCAACGATTTCTTCGCGAATTCCGTTTTTGCCGCAGCACTGACAGAGAAACTCCTCGTCGGAAAAGTAACTCACTTAACGACCTCGATTTTGGGATCAGGATTCGCAATGTTTTTTATCGTCGTCGCGTAAGCATTCTGAAGAATTTGTATTTCCTGAACTCTTACCTGCAACGTGTCGAACTCGGTTTGCAATTCCTGCATGCGTTGTGCATAAAAAACTGCATCATCGCCAAGACTTTCAATCTCATAATCCTGTTCATCAATCCTAAAAGTTGTCACGTTTGCCTCCTTGCAAAAACCCATATCTGGGTTATGGCATCTTCAATATTTTAACACCTCGTTCTGCCACACTTTCTGATGTTCTCTAGCCGCATCTGTTTGATCTTCAAATCATTTTTCAATCGATCAAGTTTCATTTCCTGCCAAATCGGATGCGCCAAATATGTCGCGATTACCATGACAAGAGCGGTTGCAACAATGAACACTCCAATCGTTACCCCTCTGATCATCCGGTTGCGCTCTGCCCGGCGATGAGCAACGGTCCGCATGTATTCTTCGCGAGCCTGCTCTGAAGCGACCTTAATTCGCATCGCGTCAGACCAAATTTTTCGCCCGCCTGGCAGCATCAAAAAGTGGCTGCGCAAATCGGCTTCTGCCTGACGAGCTTTTGCTCGACAACTCGCCAACTTGATACTTTCTGAGCTTGTCAGAGCTCGCTTAGCTAGCTTCTTACGCTCCCAACGGTCGAGCCTGTCGTTAGTGCTCTGCATGCGCCCCAACACTTGGCTCGCCTGCTCAATATTCCCACCGGCCTCCTTTAAGGTTTTGACGGCGGAATTTATACCGTTCAGCACTCCGATAATCGTGCTGATTTCTACAAACACTGTTTATCTCAAATAGTTCGCAGCAAAAATCAAGCCGACCATAAACGGGTAAAGGGCGTACACGCTTTTCTCAATACGACTCATTCGCTCGCTGCCCCGCTCCAAGCGCTGTTCGATATTCGTGTACCGAATCAAGCATTCCTTTTCGTGATTTTCTAATTCACTCACCGTTGCTATACCGTTATGTCAACGTAGGTCTAGTTAGAGGAAAATCATCCGTTGACGGCCAGTCCCGCAACTTAACCCTGTAGGCTGCAATCTCAGTTTTTTGCGGATGGTCCGCCAACAAGGACAACACGTCTGTTCTTGTTAATTCACTGTCCCGCCACTCTCGTTGCCGTACAATTTTAGCGGCTATTGCTGCTTTAGCGGCTGGTGATTGATCAGTGACAACAATATATTCACCATCTGGATATGCAGTTTTAGCAGCTTCTAATGAGTCAAAATCTTTGGCGGCACCATCGACTATCACCCGTATTAAATTAGTCATTTTTTATTCCCTCTAGTCGAATAGCATGTCGTATGTATTTTTAATCAATACCGTAGTTGGCGTTAAAGCTTGTCCAGCAATCACACCTGTATTGGTGCTAGTAATTGTTCCACTATCGGCTATATAACAAAGAGCATTTGGGGTTAATCCTGATTGATTTGTATCAATACCCCCTATCACCTTTATGCTGGCAGTTCCGCCGTCTGAAACAGCACCTTGAGAAATACCGATATAATTTTCATTGGTTGCTGTACCGCCTTGAGAAAAAGCCATTCCATCATGCCCAGCAGAAACTATAAAACTCTCACTTGTAAAACTAGCGGATGATAATTGGTAAGCTGTGCTACATGTGTATTCTGTTATGGTATGGCCCGAGCCACCAAGCATATAAAATTTAGTACCATCATCATTCCATAAAATATCTAATGGTGTTATATCGTGACTTGAGTGATCTAACGATACTGAATCATAAGAAGCAGTAGAAATGTCCCATGCGGTACTTAACGTATACTGGTCTGTTTTGTCGTCGCTAGTGTAGTTGCCGCCGCAAATGTACATCTTTGTGCCGTCAGGCTTAAAGCGAATTCCGTGGCGATAGTCATCCCTTGTTGTGTCAAATGTTCTAGTAAAACTAGCTGTAGAGACATCCCAGCCAGTGCTTAAAGTCCACTGGTGTACATTACTATCTCCATAAGAAACAACATACATTTCAGTACCATCTGGTTTAAAATCTAAACCATGAGGGCTAGTGGATTTACCAGAAATATCATAAGCATCTACAAATGTACCCGTGCTTAAATCATAAGCTGTGGAAAGGGTATACTCATTAACATCGTCGCCAGAATATCCCATAACAAAAAACTTTGTGCCATCATTATTAAATTGAATAGCAGTAATTCCTGATTCTTGACCGCTTACCAATGAATAAAATTGGTCTTGATACCCTGCTCCATCTTGACCCGCCTCGTAGTAAGAATTTGCAGTTTCACCGCCAATAGTTAAGACCAAAGTAACATCATAAGCATTCACTAATTTATACTGATAAATATTGTTGTTGGATACTGCAAAAACTATTTTTTTACCTAATGCAGCAGCGGCCTGTGACACAGTGCCATTAGAATTAATAATACAAGCTTTGCCGTGAGCTATCGCACCACTAGCTGTCGCTTGATAAATCCCACCAACAACTCCTGTACTTCCTGATCCTAAGACTGGCATCTTTTATTTCCTTTAATCGAACAACATGTCGTAGGGGCCTTTAATCAACACACTAGTCGGAGATAAAGCTAGTCCAACTGTGGCCCCACCAGCTGTTGAAACAATAGTTCCTGCATCATTTGTGTAACACAAGGCGTTGGGTGTTAGCCCAGACTGGTTAGTGTCTATTGCCCCAATGACTTTAATTTTTGCCGTTTGACCATTGGTGTATGCCCCGTCAGATATGCCTATAAAGTTTGAGTTATTTGCATTTCCGGCAGAGCCAAAAGCCATTCCATAAATTTGGTTAGTAGAAGTATTTACTTCCGAAGTATAACTGGCTGTCGATAAATCATACCCAGTGCTTAAAGTGTAAATAATCATGTTCTGTCCAGCGTGGTCCCACAGATACAGCTTAGTTCCGTCATCATTAAACATCATCGCGTGTATAGAACTTCCATACGACGAGAAGTCCAGCGCAACACTGTCATAGCTTTCGCTAGAAATATCCCAAGCGGTGCTTAGCGTATATTGATATACGTTGTCATTGTTGCCGTGGATACCGCCAGGAACAAACATTTTAGTTCCATCTGGTTTGAACTCAATTGCACCATTGTATTCGTCTTCTCCTAAATTTTGAGTTCTTGTAAAACTTGCAGTTGAAATGTCCCATGCTGTACTCAAAGTCCATTGATCTATATCCCCACTGCCCCCATAACTCGCGACGTAAACCTCTGTGCCGTCCGGTTTGACGTACAAGCCGTATGGGTAAACTGTTTTAGCTGAAATGTCGAATTCGTCAACAAACGCTAATGTCCTTATGTCCCAAGCTGTGCTGAGTGTGTACTCGCCTATCCAGCCTTCAGTGTGGTCAGCACCCCAATCTAAAATAAATGCTTTAGTGCCGTCGGGCTTAAATCTAATATCAGATGCACCGTCTGTATTTGCGCTAATCTGTGAACCAGTAGTGCTCCGAACATTGCTAGCAGAAGCAGAAGAGCCATAACCTCCATCTACTGTAGTCGAGGCATCGTATGCAGTTGCTAAGAAATATGTATACACATCAGCGGTTGTATTGAAATTTATTGCCATTCCTTCAACTAAACCGGCCTGTGATACTGTCCCGTCAGCATTCATAATACAGGCTTTACCATTGGCAATTGAGCCACTTGCCGTAGCTTTAAAAACCCCACCAAGTGGGGATAAAGACTTACCTAATGACGCCATATTTTTTCCTTAAATCTCAAACCAGCCGATAGTCCCGTCCACGTAAACTAGCTGAGTTGAAGTACCTTGCACTAATGTATGGTCGGAGGCGGTTGAATTGATGTTAGAACTGTTGCGTCCCACGGTGACTGTAGCTGCACCAGCATTACAAATAACAACAGTGTCCATTGCGGTTGGACTTGCTGGTAACGTGATGGTGAACGGGGTTGAATTGTGCTTGCAGATCAATTGGTCAGATGCAGAGGCCGTGAAATCTGCGTCTTTCAACAAAAACGCAGAATATGCCCCCCCAGCGGCAGCCCAGGACAGCACGCCCGACCCATCAGTGGATAAAAATTCTGAAGCACTGCCGTCATCCGCAGGAAGCGTCAGCGTGTAGCTGCTCCCTATGGTTGAGGGGGCTTGAATTGCTGCATACTGGCCGCCACTTGCATCCTGCAATCTCAGGTCGCCCTGGCCAGTAATATCGACCTGCGTCCCCGTGAATGTGCCATTCGCAATCGTGGCCTGCGCAATCGTAGTGACCCCCGTCAAATCTAGGTCAACCAGCGCATCCACAACGGCAGCTCCCGCTCCCGCACCATCAGTGTAGATCGCCTTAACAGCGCTGTTAGCAATTGTTACCGTTGCACCGTTTCCCTGCTTGATCGTGATGCTTTGTGATCCTGTTGTTGCATTTTCTATTATCCACAGCTTCGCGATATCGTTAGGTGCTATCGTGACAACTCTAGTTGCCGTTAGAGAAACACTTGTGATCTTCAGATAGATAGCTCGTAAATCGTCCGAAACGCCATCTGCCAAAGTCAACGTAGCGTTTGCATCACTTGACAAGTTCTCCACCCCTGGGCCAAATGCTGAGGCTATGCTTGTTAGGTTGACGTTAGTTTTTGATCCCCAATCGTTTGGGGCACTTCCTGCGCCCTCGCCGACGCCTATGAGCTCTAGCCGCAAATCATTAGTGTATGTGCTTGGCATATTTTATTTCCTTTTAGGCAACTTGCTTAGTCCACGTCGTCGTTGCCGTTGTTTGAGGTTCCCAAAGAAATCTTGCAGATGCTGTAAAAGAACTGGCAATATCGATTGCAGCGGCTCCAAAATATACCTGGCCTGCTGCGCAAGTGACCGTGAGCTCGAAATCAATCTCAGCCGAAGCTCCCATGCTTTCCGTCGCAGATGCTGTGACAGTAGAAACGATGTTAATCGTAGCTGTCGCATCGACATTAGACTCGACTCCATATTTGCCATAACCCCATAGTGAACTGCCCCATCCGCTCTCTGCACTCATGCAAGGTTGATATCCAGATCAGTAGCCGGAACACGCAGAACGTCTCCCGTAGTTATCGCTTTTGATGCTGTCAAATTGGCGAAAGCTAACAAGTTTCCGCTGGTGCTTGCATCAAACACCCCACATGCTACAACCGTTCCCCAGCTGCCTGTTGCTGTCGGGAACTCAACCGCACTTGTATTGGTGCTTTGTTGAGCCGTCGTGGTGAACGCAACTGATCTGCGCACATACCCATTGCCGCTTAGCTCCGTTCCGCCTCCAGCAGCAGTTGGTGCCGTGGTGTAGAGCGCCAGGTAAAAAGTTCCTGGCGGCGAATAAGCGTTACCGCTAAAGATGTCGTCCAGGATTTCGTTCGCTAAAAAATTACTGATTGGCATCCAATTACTCCAGTGGTGTTGTCTGCATCTGCACACTCGTTTGCCCGGTCGTGCGCTGATCAGATATTTCGATGTCAGAAACTTTTGTTTGATACATAGAATTCCACACCGCGATTCGCTGATCGTCAGCCAAATACGGCGCTGACTGAAGCAAACTCCCAAACAAATAGATGTCTGGTGCAAACTGCAACATCCAATTGGTCGTATTTGCATCTGACAACGATGGAATTTTTGCGTAGTACACGAGCTCTGCGGTGTAATCACCACTAGGCACTGGATACACCTGTATCTCTGTTCCTATCATCGTGTAGTGCGTCGGCTTACCGTTTGCCACAGATGCAGCCCGTTTTACATTGAGCGCGTCTGGCGTTAGGTATTGCAACTTCGTGACCGGATTCGTTTCTAGAATTAACGTCTGCGTCTGGAACCAATCATCAGGAGTTTGCGTATATTCGCTATCGATTGTTGCATCACTGCGCGTGATCATTTTGCGATGACGTAAATTGCGTGTGAATTCAGATTCTGCAAGACTGATGAAATCTGGAATGACTGACGTCAGATCAGATCGATTGAGCCAATCACCGATTGAAGTCTGCAATTCTGCATAGGTCGAAATCGGCATCAGACTTTTCCACCCCTTGTTCGGTAGTACCGATTATCAGGATCGTTCAGCCATTTATTGAAAGCCTGCTTATCATCAACAATGCCTTCTTTTTTTAAGTTCCAATACACGGACAGAGGCAGAGATGCGACTTTGCTCCATTCACCATACTTCGCATGTTTGTCAATCTCATTGAAGCTGCGCTTGTTTTGCTTAACGAGCTCAGTCACATCCTGCGTAGTCTCGATGACGAATTTATCCTGAGACGGGGAATCCCCCGCCTCGAAGATAAAGTCATGCTTGATCCCCGTTAGAGGATCGTACTCAAGTGTGCGTCGATCAGACATTAGCTACCTGTTAGATCGGCGAGAACGCCAAGGCCAGCTTCGTTATTTACTTGCAGGCCATATTCGCACAGCGTCATAAATTTGGACGCATCGCCAGTCTTCGCAAGTTCTGTAACAGCCATAGGCCGCAACGTCACCAGCTCGACCATGTCTGGATCGATGACGTACAAGTCGCGCTCCCTACTAAATCTGTTAGGAACTATTTGCACAGATCCGAAGTCACTCATATAGCTTTTTTCTTCAGAACAAATCGCTAATTTGTTCCCGCCTTTTTCGGCTGCTGCGTGTCGCCACGCAGATGAGACTATATCTTCATCCGTTCTGGATGGGTGGCGCTTCGAGCCGCTTGGCCCTACTCCCTCTCGGGATAGTCGTTGCACCTTCTCGCTTTCGCGAGCTTGGCTCAGTATTGTCTGTCTTGAGATGTTCACTGAGTTCACCACCTTATTGCCCGCGCATTCCTACGCGGCGACGCCTATGGTTGAGTTAACGTCTGCTGCACCAATGATTGTCGTAGGACTATCGCTTGGTGCCATGTACCGCTGTGCGGCAATGCCTGCGAACCCGCTCACCTGGCCCTTATTAAAAGGTCCAACCATGATGAATTTCGGGTCGCCCCCGTTGGACCACGTTGACTGTAAAATGGGCTTGAGAAGGGCTTCGCTCGCGGCTCTGCGATTACCTGCTGACGAATCAGTTGCGGCGGCATTCGGCATACCATTTGACAATGTGCCAGATGCGCCACCTGTGCCGCGACCTACATTACTCGTTAGCCAAGCTGATAAGGATGCAGTTTTACGTGCAGTACCAGCAGCACCAGACACGGCTGCTACGTTTACGCCCACGAGATTGAACTCCATGTCTCGCTTGAGACTATTCCCAGCTTTCGTAATTTGGTAGGCGAGTTGAGATCGTAATCCTGCCTGGTCAACCGCACCATTCAGGTTATCTGCAATGATCGCATCTTTACGACTGATCATCGTTACATTTGATAATTTCGTCGTAGCAGTAATGGCCGTAAATGAGCTCAGATCATCGCCATCAATCTGCGCATTACTCGCTGCGGCATCTAAAGAATCCATTTTTGTTATCGCAATATCATTTAAATATCGCTTCTGTAAGTTGTCCCTCACAGATCGGACTATCTCATCATCCCTCAAAACTAACTTGAGGGAGCCGGGCGCTCGTGAGCGGGTTATTCTTTCGTCACCGCCTAGTCTCTGAACCTGCTTTGCCCCTTGGCGCAAATCGCCTCCATGCAAAGATTGGCTGCGGATTGTCCTCGCCTGTGCGTTAGGATTTTCCCGCAATTCACCCGGTTTTCTTAATGCTGTTGCCAACATTCAGATCTATTCCTTTAAATCTGCCATTCGAAAATTGTATTGGTTGCCTTGCGACGCTTCGTCATGTTTGAAATGAACGGAGTCGTCTCAGGAGATATGTTATAGATGATGTCACTGAAATCTTCTCTGATTCCGTTGACCCCATATCTCGTGGCGGTATTGGTGATAATAGCCATTATTGGCCTCCTAAGTTACTGTTTTTAATGGGTTTTTAACCCATCAAAGATTCAACTAAATCGACCGCACTATCGATGCGGCCATCCTTCGCAAGACGTTGACGTTGAGCTTTCGCTCGCTTAGAGCTTGGTTTCACCTGCGCACTACTCGCGCCAGGCTTAACGCTATTTTTGCGACGAGCTTTAGACGCTTTCTTCACGCGCCTCTGGCCTCGGTCGTAGAGCATCGCTTTTCGCAGCACATTAATATGGTTAGCTCTAACAAGAGCTCCCATCTCTTCTTCACTGATTCCTTGATCAGCAAGATAAGAGCGTAATTCTTCGCTCTCCGTTTTGGCGACCTTCTCATCCTTCCAAGCTGGAATGACTTCCGGCAACCGTGCTACTTCTGCATTCAGCATCGACTGCAATTGTTCCTCGCGGTCACGAGCTGTAGCCTCATTCACTCTCTGCTGCTCAGCTGTAATGGCCGCTAGTTTCTGCTGTCGTTCTTGCCGACGCTTGTTAAAATTTCGCTCAGTCCGACTCGCCTCAATTGGATCTTCCTCAAAAAGACGGTCCCAATCGGGCTCCGGCTCATCTATTGCTCCAAGCTGCGCTTGCAATGCTGGTAAAAGTTCAGCGTATTGCTGGCGCTCTAGAATCACAGCATCACGATCTTGCGCAAAGAGCTTTCGCTCTTCAGATAATGCCTGACTCTTTTTCGTGTAATCTGAAGTTCGCGAGTAGCCTGACTTGAGCTCCTGGAGATCAACATCCAGTTCTTCACCATCAACTTTGACAGTGAATCTTTCATGATCTTCAGGAGAATCATCATCATCGAGCTCTTGCTCGTCGTCCTCCAGTTCGGCATCTTCTGATTCAAGTTCCAGGGCTTCCTCGAACTCTTCCTCTTCTGACACCTCGCCTTCTGCGTCTGCAGAAGACTCGTCAATCGCCTCGTCTGGTTGTTCAGCTTTTTCCTCATCAGGAGCCAACAAATCCATGATCTGGCTTTGCGCTTCCGAAATCCCAAATGCAGGGGTTTCGCTGTCTATTATTTTATCATCCATGAATTAAAGTCCTTATCTGTCTCGTTGTTGCTTCTCAAAGGCGATTGAGTCTGATGCCGCTCGTAGCGAGTTCACCAGCTGCTCAAGCACCCCCAGTTTTGCAAAGATCAGCTCACGTTGATCTAACTTAGATGCGTGTTGCCAGTCTTCAAACAATTGGTACTTTGTGCGCGAAATCATTTCCGCAAAATTTTCATCATCAAAAAATTGTTGTAGCGCGAGGTGGTATTGATACTCAGACCTGGCCATTGTTCGGTCCCTGTGCCTGAGCTAACGACCGCACAAGTTCGCGATCACGTTCGCTGTTTGCTTTAATCTTTGCAGTATCAACTTGCGCACCATATCGTGCCAGGAGCTCTGCCGCTTTCAGCTCGATATTCGCCTCACTCTCATCACGCCGCCTATCGTCCTCTCTAACCATCTTCTCTCGCTCCAAAGATAGCTCGCTTAACTTTTTCTGGATATTCGCTTCGATTTCTCGCATCTGAACAGCTATTAATTGCTGATTAATATCGGGCTCTGGCTCTTCCTCGGGAGGCGGTGTCCATTGCGCAGGATCTGTAAAGTAGCGGTTGATATCTTTGATCCCATTAAGCTCCAATGTAGTGACCAGCGTGTTGTAGAAATTCTCAGCATTCACAAGTGGGTTATTCGGGCCGAGCTTTTCGAGCAGTTGCTGCTGGATTTGGCTGATCTGGCCGAGCAGCGCTAACCGTTCCTGCGTACCGCCAGTGCCCAGTGCGATATTTGTGATCACATCCATGTTCACGTTGAAGGTATCTGGTGAAATGGGAACGAAATTGTTACGCAAGCGAATGACTCGCTCTTCGTCTTGATAAGTTGCGATAAGTTTCAGCAGCCCTTTGTAGAGCCTCTTCATGCCGTTTTCTGCAAACAATCGTGCAATGAGCTCAATCCTTTGCTGAGCTGCTGAGATCGTCTGTGTGACTGCTGCGAGGGTGCTGCTCTGAAGCTGATCAGGCGAGAGTCCAGCTGCCGCTTTGCTGATCCCTGTTCGGTTTTCCCTCATCTCGTCCAGGTAGCCCATCATCGGGAAGGCAGCCTCGCCCACATAAGGCAGAGTAAACGGTGTGACCGCTCCAGGGTTGCGCATACGAATCACCCCACCTGCCTCAACATTGAGAACGTCCTCAAGACTAGCTTGCCCTTCGACAATACCAACTCGCGGATGCGTGCTCATTGCTAACGAATCTAATGAGGCTCTAAGCACTGCTGTTTTTATTCGCTGAATGTCCATGGTGAGATCGGCAATTGATAAGCCGAAAAAGCTGTGCGGTTCAGGATCAGGGCAAAAGATTGCAAACGGAATATCTTCGACTGATTCATTGCGCAGAATTTCGTAAGACGGACCTGCGCAACAGATTTTGCGGAGCTCGCTTATCCCATCGCCGTTCGTATCCAACCGCATGTACGCTTCGACGTACAGCACACGGCGACGGCTCGGATCGTCTCGGTAATCACGATCATCCATCTGACCTGGATGTCGCTGGCGAGCTTCTTGGTTTGTGAGCTCAAAATCGTCATCGTCAGTGGAGAAGCTCTCCATCTCGTCCTGGTCGTAGCCCATCTCGACGAGCTCACCGACGGTGACATACTTTCGATGACCGATGATGTCTGCGTCTTCAAAACTGCGGGCATAACGATTAACGATAAATTCTTCAGGTGGTACGGAAGCGACACTAACCTTACCCTCCACAGTTTTGCGCGTGACGCTAACGCTGTGCGATGGCATACCATCCGTGATCGATGTGCTTAGCATATCAATCTCAGCATCTGGATCGCTGTTAAGGGCTGCGAGTCCTTCATCGTTCAGCCCATCGAGATTTTCAGAAACGATGCTTTCAGTTTGGCGCCAGTCGTACTTCAGAATGCCTGCGCCTTTTACGAGAGCGTCTTTAAAAATTTGGTAGAGAATCTCGATGTAGGATTGGTCCTGATCATTCTCCAGAATGTAATTAACGTAGTCGGTAGCCTGCTTGGCCGCTTCGATATCCTCTGCACCCTGGGGAGCATATTCCACCACGCGCTCAGAGCCGCAAAAAATCCTGACGAGGCTAGGCAGCATCGCCTGGCAGCTATCACGAACGTCCATTGTTTGCGCAGTCGAGCGTCCTTCCTGCTCATTCCCGAGCGCAGCGCCTTCATAATAATCGGCAGCTTCAGCTCGTCTTGGCGATAACGTGTTATCGACATAATCGACTGCATCTTCAATGGCGAGCCTGACTACGCTTTCTAGATTTTCATCAGCGACATCTTCCGGCTGCTCGAACTCTTCGAGCTCGTCGTCTTCTTCATATTGATCTTCGTCTTGCAGTTTCAATTCGCTCATAGTGGTATCGCATCAAATAACGAGCTTGCAACCAGGCGAGCCCTGTCAGGCAGTTGCTGGTAGGCTCGTTGTGGGATTTGCAGGATGCGACTTTGGCCGTACATGTTGCCAATGGCATCCAAAATGTTTGATTGATTTATTTGCTCGCCAACAAAATTTGCCAGGTCTTCGGTGTATTGCTGGCCCAACTCAGTGCGCGGTTGGTAGTCCATTTGCTCTAGTCGTTGCTGCTGACCAGTGCGCACATCCGACGTTGGACGATCTGTCGTTAGCGCATGCAAAAGGGTGATTGGTGCGTTGGCAATAGGCGCTATAGCGGCCGCGCCGATGTTAGCGGTTGCGTCTAACAGCCCTGCTGCTTTTTTTCTTATGCTAGGTTCTGTTTTTTGCGCAGCGTTAGCATTACCTGCCGCAAGCAATCCACCCGTAGTTACTTTTTTGGGATTTTCTTTTATGTATTTTGAAACGCCTTCAACCCATTTTTCATCAAGCGGTTCGTACAGATCATTGCGCATCATCAACGAACCTAATTTTTGTTGTTCCGTTATTGGGTTGCCAGATTTATCAAGCACCTGATCAAGTGTTTCATAAATCTGAGGAAACATTACCCTTGATGGAATATTTTGCTCAAGACCTCCCCGGTAAGTACCCGGTATGACTGTGTCGTAACTTTGGTGAACATTAGGCTGCGTAGTTGCAGCATCAGGCATTGCATCAAATATAGAAAACCCTGCGTCACCAGGAGCAGCTCCCTGTAATTCTGTTTGTATTGCTTCAGAGTAAACATCTTCTTTGATTGGAAACCCTCTATCTCTAAAAGCTGCGAGCTCCATCGCTTCTACAAATTGTTTTCTAATTTCTCCTGATCCATCTCTAGGGTAATCACCTCGCCCTAACAATTGATCAAGGGCATCAGGATGCTGAAGGCCAACCCAATTTTTGATTCCTTTTTGTTTTTTTGCTTTGGTGCCTCGCGGTCCTTTACGCAAGTAACGATCAAATTCTTGTATATCTTTTTTTGCTAACGGTAATTTGACAGCTTGTGAATACAAAGCCTCAGCTACTGGCGTACTAAAATTGATTGCATCACGGCTCATGGCAGAAAATATTCCGAGCGGGTCCATACCCTCGGTCGCTTCTTGCGCTGTTTGAAAATTCTTTTGCTTTTTATCGGCAGCGGTTTGCATAGAAGCCCACCCAAAATCCTGGTCTTGATAACGCAGAGGGAAGTTTGCTCCGCCTTCTACCATTACTGGATTATCTAATTCGATACCGCCAATCGTTTGTAAGTTTCGGCCAGTAACACTGGTATCACCAGTAACCGGAACCCCAACTTTCCCTAATAAAGATTCAGGATCAATTATCTGCCTCTCGCCAATGTCGAGAGTTTGGGTTTGGTTCTCAATGTCTGAGCGAAGCGTTTCCCGAGCTCTGAACGCTCGACTCTCTCGCATCGCTTTGTCGTATTTTGTGTTTGCTCCTTTTACGGCTCTGGGGTTCGTCGCGCTTTCTGGGGTTAACAACCCTAACCGCAAAAGGTTTTGCGTAGTGGTGAAGAATTTAGCATCAGCCTCTTCCGATTGAAGAAGCGCTGCACCAGAAAGTCCGAGTAGTCCTCTTCGAATCATCTAACGACTTTTCTTATTTTGTCGCTTTTTGTTGCCTGGCTTTTTGTTGCCTGGCAGGATTTTTTCGACGGCAACGGCAGCATCAACAATGCCACCAGGACCACGTCGATAGGGCGTAGAAATATTAGTGTGCGCCATCAAAACCACCACATATGGGTTTTCGGGTGATCTATTATTTTACCAAAGCTAAGTGATGGCTAAATTTCTTCGAACTGGTTGACTCCAATTTGACGATAGGCTCCCCCCATGCATCACAGTTGCAGCCTCGACTGCAAATGTGAGGCACAGTGCATCACCGTGATCTGGGCTCGGCAAGCCGCGTTTCTGCATATCGGATTTTGATTCGAGCTGGAGCTTACCCGTGCT
>CEQP01002099.1_pt1 | contig 14057 bp, 17 predicted proteins | sample 356291 | NCBI WGS metagenome assembly CEQP01 (sample SAMEA2621221, study PRJEB7988) | marine metagenome | isolation source: saline water (ENVO:00002010), including | reverse complement strand
GTTGAACGGATGAAGGAAATTATTGAACGTTGGGGTTCAACCCCTCAGATACACTTAGGAGAAGAAGAAGCAACTGAGGTATATCAAAAGATGATAAGCGGTCAAAAAAAATTTATTGAAGGGAGTTTAACTTGGTGGACCAGAATGTTAAATTGCCCCTATGTTGTCCCATTTATACCCGATTTACAAGATGGAATCGACCATCGTATCCTTCAGTTCTTATTCCAGATGGAAGATTCTTTCTTAGAAGTGTTTGATGGAACTCAATTTCAAATGAGAGAAAATACTTGGTTTGTTTATGGGGAGGGAGAAATGAATACACCCAATTTTATAAACCGTGATACTTATCGTAATTGGTATATAGATACCTATGGTAAACAACCAAAGATAACAGAAGTCTTACGATGGTTGAAACATGGGAGAACAAGGGAAGATGAGGTACAAAAATTAATCAATATGAAAAATACATTTGTAAGACTTGGCTCATCAAGGTTTCAACGAAGTAGGCTTATGCCCGAGGCCGCAAGGATATCCGAAGTAGAGATGTATCGGTATTTTGAAGAATTTATCGATTTACTCAATTTTGCAACTATCGGAAGAATAAGTAGACGAGACGATGAAAGGTTAGTTGATATTGAAAGAGAGTTTCAAAATGCTCAATACGAAAGATATCAACAGGATATAAGATAAGTAGTTAATTAAATATCATTTTATCTATTGTTTTCTTATAATATTTATTTTATACTATTCATTTATTTTTTATATTTTTTATATTTTTAAAAATATAGTATGGCGGACCAATACATTAGTAAGATAATTCAAAGTATCACAGAGAATACAAATACAACAACAAATCTAGGTATTATAATTGCATCTCCATCAGACGATCCGCCATATAAGTATCATTGGATACGGGATTCCGCTCTTGTCATGCGAACAATTGTAGATATGTACAATGTGACAAAAGACCCAGTTTATTTTCAATCAATCATTAATTATATTGAAAATGAGAGTAAAATTCAAAAATTAGAAACAAAAACAGGATTAGGGGAACCTAAATACAACATTAATTGTACAGCATACAATGGTCCCTGGGGAAGACCACAAAATGATGGACCCGCATTACGAGGTATTATTCTATTCCAATTAATCGATTTAATATACTATAAGTATGAAACACTCATTCATCAATTAATCCTTCCTATTATTCAAAAAGATTTAGAATACATACTCAATAATTACAGAAAGGTTTCTTATGATATATGGGAAGAAAATAAGGGATGGCATTTTTACACTCGTATGGTTCAAGCAAAATTTATGAAAGAAGCACTTCGATATAAAAAGTTACTCAATGAATTCATTGATATTGAGTTACTAAAAAGTAGTTATGAATGTTTATTAACTGATTTAAAAGATCATTTAAATGGTTCCACAATTATTTCGTCATTTAATGAAGAAGGTAAAATCATAAAATATGAAGATGCTGCAAATATCCTAGCATTTTGTCATATTAATTATGATAAAGACATTCTAAATGTTATTCCACTTGAAAATATAAACCATACATGTGATAGTTTAATTCAAGCATTTCGTAACAAATACAATGATAATGATCTAAATCTAATTGGAAGATATATCAATGATAAATATTATGATGGACATGTTTGGATTATTTGTTCCTTGGCATTAGGTCAGATTTATATTGAAATGTATAAAAAGAGGAATCTCATGAAATATAATTCTCCGATGCACCGTTCTCATTCAAATCCGAACAATAATTATATTGAGATTGCGAATGAAATACTCGAAAAAATCCTCACACTTGATCCAAACTTAATCTTACCCGAACAATTTAATCCAAATACATCTGAATTTATCTCCGCGAAGAAATTAACATGGAATTACTCTGAATTGTATCAATTGTACAAGTTACTTCATTAAATTAAAATTTGAATACTACTTAATAGTTTGTTTTAAAATACAATTAAAACAAGATGTTTCTCTCTCTAACATGTGCGAATACATTCATCCAAGAGATTATTCAGATATTTTACATGGTCCTTGCTTATTTCATTGGGGGTTTTGGTTATGATTATTTTGCAAAACACCTTATCCTAGGGATGGTCGGAGAAGAAGAATACATTCAAGAAGAAAAAGTTCAAAAGAAAATTAAAGTTGGTTTGCTTACCAATGAGATTCCACCAATCGTTTATGGTGGTGTTGCAACATGGATCGTTAACTTTCTAAAGATGTTTGAGGATGATGAAAATATTGAAGTGATACCTATCTTTCTCGCCTACAATGATAAACTCCCTACAGAGGCACTTCTTCAATATCCTAATATTCGTATTATTGAAAAAGAAGATGATATCCGTATCTGTTTTGAGGATATCGATGTCTGTGTCAATAATCTTTGGATTGCCCTTGAAACAATTGTAAAGATTAAAGAACTATTTCCTGAACTAAGTATTATTTCAGTATGTCACTCATTGATTCGCATGGAAAACATTACTAATATGGGTTCATGTTATACAAATAATTTCAATCAACAAGAGATTACATTTCAAAACTCGGATTATGTAGTACTCATTAGTAAAGCCGAAGAACAATATTACAAGCAATTCGGTTATAGTCTCTTTGATACCCAAACGAAAGTAATCTACAATAGTTATCAACCCAAGTATGATAATGAAGAATTGGATGTAAATTATGCATCAAATACCCTTGGATATATCGGACGACATGTTCCGCGGAAGAGACCGGAAATTCCAATTGTATCCGTGAGTAAGAATAAGATTGATAATGTCCTTGTTATTAATATGGGAGTAGATTATGATAAATATGATAATGCCTATTGGAGAAAACTTGAAAAAGAGTATGAAAAATCCCTCAAAATTATCCCCTTTACCGTCGATAAGAATGTAAAAGAACAATATTGGAAAGATGTAGGTATTAATTGTATTACTGGTATCTATGAACCCTTTGGTTATACTATTTGTGAATCATTAGATCGTCGTGTTCCAGTAATTGTATCAAATATCGATGGACCAAAGGAGATTATTGAAGAAGTCATTGAGAATGTCTATACCTATGAAGTTGATATTGATAACTATCAAAATGATATTCAAAACTTTACAGAAACCCTCAAGGAAACCCTTATGGTTCCTTCAAATGTAAGAAAAGAAAATGCAGAAAAAGCACGAAAAGCACTCGATAAGTTGAGACCCGAGAAAATTAAGAAAGATTGGATTCAATTATTTGTAGAAGTAACGGGTTAAATAAACATTGTTATTATTATTACTATGGGGATAATCTTTTCAAAGTACGAAAAATACCCTATTCATCAAACTACATTAATCACTACAATCTATTGTGAACATTGTAAGAATTCTTTTTTATTCAATGATTACTATAAACATATTGTTCAATGTAAAAGAATGATAAAAAAAAAGAAAGATAATATTTAATTATTTAATTATTTAATTAGTATTTAATAAATAATAAATAATAAATAATAAAAAATAAAATTATACTATGGAGATAGCACTAACAAATGATGAAGAAGTATTAATGAATTTACTATCTATTCTACCAATTCTCCCTATTTGCGAAAAGATTATCCAATTAAAAAATAGAAGAGAAAAAGAAGATACATTCAATTATCATGTTGAACGATGGACCACTCTTTCATCAATATACTTTCGTTCATTTGAAATTAGTAATAACCTTGGTATTTCAAATCCTTCGCCGAGTCTTTTTGAACATAAAAAATATATATCCTATACAATTAATGATGTAAAATACGTATCTGGACCAGATACTAATTTAGATTATTACCATGAAACCGGTATCTCTTATCAAGTAAGGGATTTATTAATGTCTATATTAAAAACAAAAGATTGGGAGAAACAGCATTGGAAAGAGATAAGGGAAGGTGATGATAAACTATACTATGTTCTTTCAGGTCAAATTATGAAGAAGACACAAGATAAGTATAATAGTTACCTTAAATATACTCCCAGTGTATATTCCGATGATAAATGGGAATAAATAAACGGTGCAAGGGACGTAACATAACTTCTTGATTAATCTTATGAATTGTTTCAAAACGATTGAACGAAATACATTTTTTTATTTTAGTTATTATTACAAGTAGGTTCATATGTTGAATATGTTTTTTTAGTTCTTTATTCTCATAGTCCAATCCGGCATAGATTAATTCAAAGATATATCTTAAATCATAATAACAATTTAGAGGTGATTCCCATACAGAACTTATATCACGGATACATACTATCCCCATTTTTTCTAATTCACTCTCTGTATATGTATATATTTTCATCCATTCCTTAAAAAGTTGGTAGTCTTTATTATGATGATCGAATAGTAGGTACTTACATTCCTTATAATACTTACGGTACGTATACTGATTCATATGTGAAAAGGTTATCTTATCATAACAATGTAGTTTTTCAAAGATGATATTAATTATATCATCTGTAAAAAAAATAGTATTGAATTCCATAAGTATTTATGTTAAAAAAATGTTTAAATCATTCTGAAATTTTTGTAATGCCTGCAAAAACTGTTTGACCGATTTGTAGATTTGTAGTATAATTGATAGGTAACAATATATCTACACGACTACCGAGGTTAATTTTACCATAATTTTCCCCCCTTTTTACAACATCATTCACTTTTATATAATTTTGAATCCTACGAACAAAGAATCCAACCCTTTGAACTACTTCAATATCCCCTACATCAGATGAAAATATAACTTTTACACCCTCATTATGTATGCTTTCGGGCTTATTTGCCATATATGCTTTACCATGAATTATTTCAATATCTTTAATAAATCCATCGATAGGAGAATATTGGGCATGAACATCGAAAGGACTTAAAAAAATACTTATATTTCTACCTTCCGCAAACATTACAGTTCCATCACATGGAGATAATATAATATTACTTGAATAGATTGAATTATATCTAGTTGGTGTTCTATTAAAATATAAATAAAAAATGATTAAAAATAATAGAATCAATATTACATATTTGTATTTCCTTCTATACTTCATATAATAAATCATAGATAATACTTATAAGAATACTAATAATTGTTAGGGAAGTAATTATTACAAATATGTCTGAATATGGATACCGATACAATTCTTTGATCATATAGTTCCTTACTAAATTATATCCATTTTTCTCATAATATTCTCTAACACCCACACCTGAAATAATTGCAATTTTATGAATATTATTTTCAAAGGAAATATTTTCCGCCTTTTCGAGTAACCTCTTACCAAAACCCATGTGTTGTACTTCTTTTCCTTTACTCTGATGATTGACAACCTTTCCATAGACATGAAGTTCCCTTATGAAACTACAATCTTCTAATTCTGGATAAATCAAATCATTATTTGTATGGTTAATTCTCAAACGTAAGAAACCATAGAGGATTTTTTGATCTGGACTTTCATAACTTATAAAATATTCGGTCGAATTGAATCCATTGTATTGTCTTACAAAGAGTTCTGCTTGATGGATATTTTCTTTATTCTTCTTTACTTCCCTACAACGAATACATGGACAATTCACATCCTCCCTTGCGAGGATCTTTTGTCGTAAATTAACATTCTTATTCCCCCCAAGAAGGTTAATATTTGGAATATCTCTTATAATACGATTAAGTCTTATCCATGGGAAAATATTCTGTTTAATGAAAATGATTACTTTAATTAATTCATCTTCGTCTTCAGAATAAGGTTTGTAGGTTCCATTTTCATACATTTCCTTAATCTTTGTCCAATCAACTACAGAACAAGGATATATTTTTAGTTGATCTGCTTGAAGTTCTGGGTGTTTAAGATCGTAAACAAAGTAATTTTTATCAACTTCTGTAATTGAATGAACACCAAAAATCTTTTGAAACATTTCAATATCTTTTTGAACAGAACTACCTGGTAAGTCCGGCATTAAATGCCAATCTACTTTCCCACCATTTTGTTTCCATAGTTGATTCCCATAAATAATATCCTGAGTCGTACAACCTCTTTCAACAATATTCAGTATATCATTGTCAATATGCTGAACACCGATTTGTAAACGTGTCACATTAAATTCCCGTAACTTCTTAACTTGTTTCAGGGATACACAATCTGGTCTTGTCTCAAGCGTCAATCCAATCATTCTTCTTTGAGACCTTTGTGATTCTTTAATCTCTTCTTCCAATGATAATTTATCACCACACCTTTCCCCTAAAGTATTAATAGCAAAATAAATGTCACGAATATATTCTTTTTGATACCCCAGTGGATAGTGATCCCATGTACCACCAAGGACAAGGATTTCAATCTTATCAACTTCGTGACCACATGCTTCTAATGCATCTGTCCTATCATATATTTGAAGGATAGGGTTAAAATGATTACGATTTGCCCTTAGAACAGCCGGTTCTGTGGATAAATAACTCCTTGGTTGTTCTATTTTTACACCAATCAATTGATCTCCTTTTGCAAAATTCACTTCAACATCTTTTTCAAAAGTAATGATAAAGTTATCCTCTTTGAAATGAGAACACTTTTCAACCGAATAGGTTGTCCCGTCTTTTATAACGTATGATAGTAGACGGATCAAGCTAATATCGTCATTTGTCCTTACTTTAATTTGTTTTTCATTTGTATCTAGAATAGTAAGTGTAAGACGTACTTCAGGTTCATTTGGACAATAAGCACAATTATGTCCACAACTGAAAGATTGTTTTACCTTTTTTCCATTTGAATCGGTATATTCAGGTGTAGGACTTGTTAGAATTGTAATGACGGTTACACCTGAATCAGAACGACATTTCCGTTTCAAAGTATATTCTAGGAAGGATGGATTATCATCCACCATATTTGCAACCGATAATTCATTATAAACCTTCCTCAGTTGGGGTTTACTTGGACACAATTTATACTTTACTTTCAATTCATTGTACCTCTTTTGATAGTCTAATTCAGATTCAAAATTAAAGTAAGATAAATCTTTTACAAAATTAGCAAGGACCTCTGAAGACATCGTATCTTCAATGTCATCCATTGCAAAATGTAATATATATTTATTAAAAAAAGAGTAAATAAGAAAATCAAATTTTAACTACTTATGAAGTGGATATATTCTTCTCCTTTAATAAATTAAGGATATATTGATTTTCTTTTTCCAGTTTTTCTACTTTTTTAATCAATCGTTCCATACGATCTTCTTCACGAAGAATATCAAATGTTATATTAAACCCAAAAATTTCTAAACCAGGATTATAATTAATATTCAAGGAAATTTTCTCTTCTTCTTCTTTGGTAATTTTCCATTGTATTTCTTTCGATTTTTTTTCAAAGGCAAGATCAAGGATTCTGTAGAAATTATCAAAATCGTTTTGAAAATATTTCATATGATTTAACCAGAAAGGTGAAATTTCATTAATAGAAATATCATATTTTGTATGTTCTTTGATATTTTCTACAGAAAGATATATTTCTTTTTCAGTTACTACTGATAAATAAATACGATATTTATTATCCATCCTTTACTATCTATTAGAAAGATAAAATCAAATTTTATGTTTAAATTTGAAAGTTTAATTCAATTAATTAACAAACAGAAAAATGAACGCAATGATGACACTCTTTACGGTATTTTCAATGATCTCTACTGGTTTTGCAAGTGATACTTGTCATTATTCAAAGGATGGAATCTGTGATGAACCACCGCTTGAAGGAGGTTGTGCAGTTGGAACTGATACGACGGATTGTATGTATGAACCCTTTTCTCCATGTGAATACATCAATGATGGAGTATGTGATGAAGGACCAGAGAACCAGTACTGTCTCCCTGGCACCGATACGAATGATTGTTGTGAAAATGGTACTCTGAAGGTTTGGAATGAAACTGATATTAATTTTGGGAGAGATCTATCGGATGCTATTTGTGAAGAATTCCTTCTTGAATACCGTAAGATTATGTCAATTTCTCCAAATGAAGAAATTAATCCGATGACATGTTCAGGTGTCCTTGAATGTAGAGGTCTTCTTCAGGATGAAAAAGTGAATGAAAGCAAAAGATACGAACAAAATGGTCAAATCATTTCAAGTCTCTTCCTTCAGATGATCTTTGTCTATTGTAGTTGTATCTATTATCAACGTATCATTGATGGAATGGAATTTATAAGAGATAATATTGACATTATCTTTAAGATATGGTGTAATATCCTCAAATGTTGTATTTACCTATTCCTTCTTATTGTATGTATTGGAGTAGTATTCTCTGCTATTGGAGACAAAGAAAAGGAACCTGCCCTCCTAAAAACATTAGGGTTTCTCGCATTCCTTGATTATGTTGATGAAAGAGAAAATGATAGGGATGGTGGTCGAGATGAAGAGGATGAGTACAGGAGGTGGAGAAGGCGTAGAGACCGTTATAATGAATAAGTTTACAATTCAACATAGACTACCATAATCAAAATTATTTAAATAATTATATCTTAATATAATTAAAATGCTTATTCGTAAATTACGACCCCGTTGGTCAAACCTACAATGGTTAAATAAAGACTATTGTAAGATAACCCCTCAGAATCTTGAAATTTATAAAGATTTTTCCTCTTATTATCAAATCCTTTCCTCCTTCAATAATCTAGATGTAGATATCACAAATGATAAGGGTTTCATTACACAAATGAGAAGGTATGGAAATTACCATATCGATATTGATAGGGATGTTTATAGTATTTATTATACTGGAAAAAAAAGTGAGAAAAGGAAAATTACCCTACTTGAACCTGAAATGATTGATAATACTTTTTTTCTTTATTTAATGACACAAACATGTGCATTATCCCTTCTTAATAGTCAAAAAAGAATAAGTAGTTTTAATGTATCATTACACCAAGTAAGACAATTATCATATCCGGGTATTGAGTTTAAAAATGATCAAGAAGGAATTCATCAAGAAGGGGTTGATTATATTGTATCCTCTTTTGTTCTAAAGAGATATAATATTAATGGAGGTGAAAGTATCATATATAACAAAGATAAAAATAAAGTTGATCAAATAACCTTGAAAAATGGTGAAGGTATTTTTCAAAATGATAAAAAATTATGGCATTATGTAACACCTATCCAAAGTAAAAGAGATGGTGTTGGGTACAGAGATACTATTGGATTAGATATCCGTATTGATTCTTAGATTATCTCTTCTTTCTACGTGTTTTTTTACTTGTCTTTCTCTTCTTGGACTTTGAACGAGACTTCTTGGACTTTGAACGAGACTTCTTGGACTTTGAACGAGACTTCTTGGATCCCTTTTTCCCACCGCCATCTACAGAAGGTTCTCTATCTTCTAGAACCTGGACCTGATCCCACCCCATAACCCTAGAAGTGGTGCCATAAGCAGCATCAACCGCATCTTCTATTTTTTTATAAGTTTCACTCGCATTCTCCAGTCCTGATCTGTAGAGGTTTATTGCCCCATATGTTAGAAATAAGATACCTACAAGACCGGTTGTACTGATACTAGAAAGGATCCACCCATAAGCACGGCACCATGGTGTCTCTATCCCCATACCAACCCGAATACTTGAGAGAATTCCTTGGCAATTCCCACTACTTATATCGTTTATAATTTGATAAAACGTTTCATGCGTCGCATTTACGAGCAGTCCCCCAATAAGTAAAATAATACCCTTCGTAATTCGTTTGATATAAGTACGACGGGATTCAGCTCCTTCAGAACCTCCATGTTTATTCATTGTACCATACTCCGGTGAGTTTCCCACAACAAGTAATTCATTTAGTTGTTTTTGATTTAATAGTTTCATCCTATACTTTACCATATATTTTTTTTAAAATTTGATAATTTTTTAAAGGATAAAACAATAAAAATAGTTAAAAAAATGAATCTTCTCCCTGAAACAACAGGTATCCCTCTCAATCCGAGCAATGGAGCTTATATCCATTTTAAAACGCATCGCTTTGTCACACTCTACAATGCAATGCTCGATACATTTGGTATTTACAAAGTAGAGAAGGATTGGTCTGATGTTTATTGGACACCACCAGACGCATATATCTATCCAAACATCGATTGGGAGAAGATATGGAAAGAAATGGATTATTGTAATCATGGATACTTGAGGACATATGATTACAGTGTTTCAATTAACGGTCCAGAAATGTGCTTTTACAAAAGTAGAATGTAGTAAACGGTACTTATATTTTAGATTTCATTTGCAAGGATTCACACGATTCAACTATTTGTTTCATTAAAATAGCAATTGTCATTGGACCTACACCACCCGGTACAGGTGTAATGTAACTTGCTTTATTTTTTACATTCTCAAAATCAACATCTCCAACCAGACGATATCCATTTTTTTTACTTGAATCTTCTACTTTATTAATACCGATATCAATCACAATCGTTCCTTCATTAACCCATTCTTCTTTTATAATATGAGGAACACCACAACATGTTATTAAAATATCGGCATGTTGAATATGTTCACGAATATCCCTTGTATTAATATTACAGATTGTCACAGTTGCGCCTTTATTCAATAACATCATTGATAAAGGAAGTCCAACTAAATTACTTGAACCAATGATAGTAATATTTCGTCCCCTTAATCTGATATTGTATTCATCCAATAATTCAATACAACCTCTCGGTGTACATGAATAAAACAATGCCTCTTGATTTTGAAATAACTTACCGGCATTCATTGTTCCCATTCCATCAACATCTTTTGTAGGATGGATTGTATTTAGGATTTTATTTGTATTGAAGTGTTTGGGTAATGGAAGTTGAACTAAGATACCATGGATCATAAGATTTTGATTCATTCTTTCGATTGTTTCAATAACAAGTGTTTCATCCACTTCCTTCGAAAAGCGATGAATCTTACTCAAAATACCCAATTTAAGACACGTTTTGTGTTTCATATTTACATAGGTTTCACTCTCCAGATTGTCTCCAACTAAAATAACACCTAATCCAGGTCTTATTTTATCTGAGATTAACATTTTAATACGAGGTTTAAGTTCCTCTTGGATTTTTTCTGATAGTTTTTTACCATCAAGAATTCCCTTCATATACTACAATTGATTTTTTATATTTTAAGTAATGTTGATTATCCTCTTTTCATAAGGGTTGCCCATTTGGATGGATCATTCTTATCAGGTGGTGCATCTAAGTATTCCCAATCAAAGACACCAGCCATTGTTGGATATTCAGTAATAATATTATAGACTTCCTCTAATGCATTCTCAAATGTGGATGAATTGAATTGACCAGATTCCATTCCCATAACGATCTTTTCGGGGGGATATCCATTTTGAATAATCTTGTCGTATGTATTCTTTGAAAAAGAATAATAACATTGCGTATGAAACCATGAAATATGCTTCCCTTCTTCTGATTCATAGAGTGTTTTGTAATTAAATCCCGCCATTGAACCATCATCAGACTCTAGAGAAGTACTTATTGGAGCCATTGTAATTGTAAAGTCTTCTCCAAAATCATCAACCAAGTGTCGAATTAACATTTGGATATTTTTCAATGTTGTTTCTTCTTCAACGTCTAAATCAATTCCGGAGATCCATGGTCTATCCCTTATCATCTGAGTTAATAGTGGATAATAGATATCAAAATCACTAAATAATGTACGGTAAGCATATCCTGCACCACCCATCATTAACATTATTTTACATCCTTGGACAGATGCCTCTTTTGTTTCCATCCACATTTTGTCAAAAATAGAATCATTTGGATCATTGTCATTTAAATGAATATAAGGTCGTTGATGGTCTTTACCAAAATGTAAGGATGAAACAATAATAACATCAATATCAGTAATATTTTCAAGTGCTTTTTCTAAACCTACGAATGATTGATAATAATAAATTGTTTTCATAATTTACTATATTTATTTAAATATATTTTAAGTAAGTATGGATAACTATAATGGAACTGTTCAAACAATTAATTCGTAAGAGTAATCATATCTTTTACCGTTACAAAAATTATCCTCCTTGTGGAAGAGAATATTGTTATTGTGTAAAAACAACCGATTTAAATAAAAAAAAGAACTTAGAAATGTACTTTGACTGTTATCGTACGTGGTATAAATACGTTTCATAATTTACCAATATAATTCATTTGGAAAGTATTCATTCAATAAGTTAGCATAGTACTGTTTCATTTCATCCGTTATTTGAAAGTCTTTTTCTTCTTTTGAATACAAATCAAATTGATTAAAGAAGTTAACATTTTTTAAAGTGATGTAATCTTCTTCATTCATAAATTGTCTGTATTCCCCTTTCGAATGCCATGGATAAAAAGAATGGTAACGGATAATATTCATATACTTTTCTGATAATTTATGGTTTTTATTCTGTTTTAAAACCTGATATAAGTATTCATCATGTCCAAATGAAATAATGAGATTTTCTAGACCACAACCCTTTTGATAAATACCTAAATCACTATTCATATAATCCGGGTGATTTATAAGTACGTCTTTTAATATATCATAGAATACTACTGTTTTAGGAATCCTACAACCTAAGACAAATGTATCACCAACAATTGACCAATTGGGTTCACCAAATGTAAATAACATTTTTCCTAAATCATGAATTAAACCGGTAATCTGGAGTTCCTTATCTTTTGGATATTTTTTACGAATTCTTTCTGCTGTTTGATATGCATGAAAAGAGTTTGGTTCATCTAAATCAGGATCAGATGGATCAATAAACTGATCCATCATTTGTAATACATGATTCATTGATAATTTATTATTCTTTAAGTTTGAGTATTTTTTATTTTGTTGAATTACATAATCATACAATTGATTGGAGTACATTTCTGAATAAAATTTCTCTTGGGGAGAACCTTTTTCATAGGAACGAAGCATCTTTATAAAGAATCAATATTAAAACTGTATAAACAAAATATATATTTCAGGTACTATCCTCCAGGTTATATGAATTTGTTTCACTTCCTCGTAAATAGTTTACTCTACTACAGATAAATCCCAATGGATTCTTAACATTATCATACACGGATTCAACAAAATTAATATGTGAACCCATTTTATCACAATTTGGTTTTACATTCTCTTCGAGAAGATTTAAAATAAGGTCAACTTTTTTTTCAATTTCACCCAGTCTTCTTTCAATATCTTCCATATAGTATTAAACTATATTTTTATCATTCATTAATAAACCTATGATAGTTAATTGAACAATTATACCTGAGATACCATCATGATACATACTTCTTACAGTACCCAATTCTTTATAGTAAGTTTCGTCTAAATGAGGAAATAATTTGCTTCCTTTCATTAGAAATCCATAAAGGGCACTTACAATAAATGATAGGAATAAGAAATATAGTACCTTATGTATATCTTTAAAATCAGAAGGGAAAGGATAAATATTGACTATAATGAATTGTGTGGTTGCTCCAATAAATCCAGCAATTAAAGCCGCTGATAAAAGAGTATGTTTCTGAAAATACGGAATTAAATACCTTATAAAATCATATTGCATTATTTTTGGTAACGAATCATAATTCTCCGATAATAACCTTAATAGAATATCCCAGATACCAGTAATAATAAATGTTAGTATATATAATTTACTATTATTCATTTATAGTATGGATTATTTTTTTTACCCTACGAAGGGATTAATTATATTTGTTTAAATATTTAAAAAATTAACACAGAAAGTAAGTAAACAAACTATGGGAAAAGAAAAGAAGCATGTAAATATTGTTGTTATCGGACATGTTGATGCCGGAAAATCAACCACAACTGGACATTTAATCTATAAATGTGGTGGTATAGATAAACGAGTGATTGAGAAGTTTGAAAAAGAAGCAAGTGAAATGGGTAAAAGTTCTTTTAAGTATGCATGGGTTCTTGACAAACTAAAAGCAGAACGGGAAAGAGGAATTACGATTGATATTGCATTATGGAAGTTTGAAACAAGTAAGTATTACTTTAC
>CEQP01034677.1_pt1 | contig 14087 bp, 13 predicted proteins | sample 356291 | NCBI WGS metagenome assembly CEQP01 (sample SAMEA2621221, study PRJEB7988) | marine metagenome | isolation source: saline water (ENVO:00002010), including | reverse complement strand
TGTTTTTCAGACTTAGGAAGTTATGTTTTCAACTCAACTGAAAAAGAAAATGTTTCTAATTTTTCGGGAAGCGATAAATTTTTTAAATTAATAGGAAATGTTAAAGATCTAAAAAATAATATTATTGATAAAGAAAGTTTAATAAAGAATATTCAAGAAGAAACAAATAAGGAAAATTAATTGATAAATAGAAATACAAATACTTTAGGTAAATCTCTCACATTATATTTCAGTGAAATAGAAAAAACAAAACCACTTGACCCATCAGAAGAAATTAGATTAACTAAATTAGTTAAGCAAGGAGATAGAAATGCTTTAAATAAAATTATTGAATCTAATTTAAAATTTGTTGTTTCAGTTGCCAATAAATACAGAGTGACTGGAATTCCATTAGAAGATTTAATTAATGAAGGAAATATAGGTCTTGTTAAATCAGCTTTTCGTTTTGACGAAACAAGAGGTTTTAAATTTATATCATATGCTGTTTGGTGGATTAGACAATCAATTCTTCAATTCATTGCTGATCAAGGAAGAGTTGTTAGATTGCCAGCTAATGTTGCAAATAGTATGACAAAAATGAAAAAAAATTCTGAAAAATTAGAGAGTGCATTGGAAAGACTTCCCACAATGGGTGAAATTGCCGAGTTGATGGAAATTTCTGAAAAAGAAGCTGATAAATTGATTCAATTTAATGCAAGAAGTTTATCTACAGATCATCCTCTTGATGATGATGAAAAAATGTCGATGAAAGATTTGCTTCAATCTGAAGATGCAAGTCCAGATTTAGAACTTATGGAAGATTCCCTCAATAAAGAAATTAAAACAATTTTAAAAACTATACCTAACAGAGAAGCTTATATTTTAGAAAAATATTTTGGAATTAATTTAGATAGACCATTTACATTGGAAGAAATTGGTGATGAATTAAGCTTAACCCGAGAAAGAATTAGGCAGCTCAAAGAAAGAGCAATTAAAAGATTAAAAACAGCTAAAAAGTCTAAATCTCTAAGGTTGTTTTTAGATTAAATTATCTTGCATTTTTAAGCTTAAATTCTAAATTTTATGGTATTAGATTTAATACTATGAAATTGTTTGCAAATACCTTTAAAAAAATAAAAAGCCTGCGTTTTCTAATCATTTCTGATGATAATGATGTATATGTTAACCAATGGTCAATATCAGGTAAAAAATTAATTTTTTTATCATCAATTATTTCATTTTTGTTAATAATTTTATTTTTTGTTTCTGCTGACTTTTTAACTAAATATTTATACAAAGAGAAATTAAATAACTTAAAAAGTAAAAGTAGTTCTATGTTAACTTTGATTATTGAACTTCAGTCAACAATAAATCAAATGAATCAGGAAATAGAAGATATTGAAGAAAAAGATAAAGCTATAAGAACATATGCTAATTTACCAGAAATTGATAAGGATGTTAGAAAAGTTGGTATTGGGGGTTCTAAAACTAATTTTTCTAAAGATTTTGAAGATCTCATTCCCGGCGTAAATTTAAAATTATCTAATATTGAGATGAATATTGATGATCTTCAGCGAAAAATTAGATTTGAGAAAGAAAGTTACAATATTATATATAATACTATAAAAAATAATTCTCAGAAATTATCATCAATCCCATCAATAAGACCAGTTGATGGAGGTTATATTAATTCAGGACTTGGCTATAGGAAAGATCCTTTTACTGGAGAAAAAAGATTTCATCATGGTTTAGATATCTCAGCTAGTAGAGGCACAGCTATTTATGCAACAGCCAATGGAAAAGTTGTTTCAGCTGGTAAATTAGGAAATTACGGAAATACAATTAAAATAAAACATGGTTATGGTTATGATACATTTTATGGTCATTTATATAAAATTTTTGTTAAAAGAGGTCAAGATGTAAAGCGTGGTGAACTAATAGGTGAAGTTGGGAATACAGGGAGATCAACAGCAAGTCATCTACATTATGAAGTTCATTATTTTGGTACTCCACAAGATCCTGAACATTATTTCTTATCAAGAAGTATGCGTTAACAAAAATTTTTATTTCTTCCTATGAAAAATTATTACTTAATCTTATCAATTAAACTTAACTTTATTTAAAATTAATTTTATGCAAAACAAAAAATATTATATAGAAACTTACGGTTGTCAAATGAATGTAGCAGATTCAGAACTCGTTGCTGGATTATTAGAAAAAAACGGATATACCAAAACCAATTTAGATTTAGAAGCAAATATAATATTTTTAAATACTTGTGCTATAAGAGAGCATGCAGAGGACAAAATTCATTCTAGACTAGGAAGATTAAACAAATTAAAAAAAAATAAACCAGAAACTATTATTGGTATCTTAGGTTGCATGGCTCAAAATGTAAAAGATGATATACTTGAAAATAAACCATATGTTGATTTTGTTTTAGGTCCAGATTCATACAAAAGAATTCCTGATTTATTAAAACGTCAATTAATACAAGAGGAATCAATTGTTGATACAAGGTTATCAAAATTTGAAGTTTATGAAAATCTATTTCCTTCAAGGAATAATGGAGTAAATGCATGGGTCTCTATCATGCGCGGATGTGATAAATTTTGTACATTTTGCATTGTTCCCTTTACTAGAGGAAGAGAGAGAAGTAGGTCATTACAAAGTATAATTGATGAGGTGAAAAAAGCCGTTGATATGGGGTTCATTGAAGTAACTCTCTTGGGCCAAAATGTTAATTCATACAATCATAATAATATTAAATTTCCAAAATTAATTGATTCAGTTGCAAATATATCTGGATTACAGAGAATTAGATTTACTTCACCACATCCGCAAGATATTGATGATGAACTTTTATTTGTAATGAGAGATAATCATAATATTTGCAATTCCGTTCATTTACCTTTACAAGCAGGATCAAATAAAATTTTAAAAAAAATGAATAGAACATATACAAAAGAAAAATTTATGATTTTATCTGATAAAATTAGAAATATTTTGTCAAATTCTTCAATAACAACGGATATAATTGCTGGCTTTCCAGGTGAGACTGAAAAAGATTTTAATGAAACATTAGATGTAATGAATTATGTTAAATTTGATTCAGCATTTACTTTTAAATATTCATCAAGGCCTGGTACAAAAGCCTCAGAGTTTGATAACCATATTGATGAGAGAATCAGACAATTAAGATTAGCTAAATTGGTAGAATTGCAAAAAATACATACTCTGCACAGAAATAAATTAGAAATTGGAAAAAAAGTTAAAGTTTTAGTTGAAAAAAATAGTAAAAAATCAAAAAATAAATTATCTGGAAGAACTGATAATAACAAATGGGTTATTTTCCCAAATAATAATATAAATATTGGTGAAATTATAACTGTAAAAATTACTGATGCCAGAGGAATTAGTCTCTTTGGTGAAAAAATAAAAATGAAAGATGAAAATTATGCGATTATTTAAAACTATATTCAGTATAATAATTCTTATATCTCTATTAGGGATTTTAAGTCAAAATATGCAAGCAGTTTCAATTGATTTATTTTTACAAAAATTTTCTAATGTTCCACTTTCAAATGTTATACTTGCAACACTTGCATCTGGTATTTTTATAGGTTATGTATTGGCATTATCTGCAATAATGGGTAGTAAAACTGAGGCAAGGTTACACAAAAATTTAAACAAAAAACTGACTGATGAAATAAATTCTTTAAGAAATATTTCAATAAATAATGATGAACATTTTGATGGTGAAGAAGAGGTAAAAAGTGAATCTATTAAATAGATTTTTACCAAAAAAGAAAGATTCAACTAAATTATATATCGAGGCGTTAGAAGCATTGCTTCAGGGTGATGTGGAAAATGCAATTTTGAAACTAAAGGATTTAGTACAGTATGATACAAATAATATAAGAGCCTACCTTCGCTTGGGAGATATTTTTCGAGAAAATCAAAAAGCTGAACAGGCATTAAAAATTCACCAATCATTAATTCTTAGAAAAAGATTATCAAAAGCTCTTCAGTCTGAAATTTATATGAGCTTAGCTAAAGATTATTTTGAACTTAAAAAATTCGAAAAAGTTCAATTTTACTTATTAGAAATTTTGAAAATTGATAAGAAAAATCTCAATGCATTAAATTTTATTTTAGATGTTTATATATTGCAAGAAAAATGGGATGAAGGCATTAAAGTTTTAAAAAAAATAGAAAAAATAAATGGTCTTTCAACTTCTAAGGAACAATCAGAATTGATAATAAACAAAGCAAAAGAAAGTGAAGAAAAAAAATTATTTAATGATGCAATTAAATTTTATGAAAAATCAATTTCAATTGATTCATCAAATTTTTTATCTCATCTAAAAATAGGTAACATTCATGAAAAAAATAAAAATCTTAACCATGCATTAGATGAATGGATTATTTATGCTAAAAAATCCTCAAAAGATGGTAAAGAAATTTATGGTAAAATTGAAAAAATTCTTTTTGAATTAGGAAGATTTGGAGAAATTGAAGAATTTTATAATAATTTGTTAAAAATAGACTCTGAAAATTTTTATGCTTTATTAGGATTGTCAAATATTTTAATATCAAAAGGTGAATTTGATAAATGTTTGTCATTAATCGATGATTTGGTTTACGAAAAAAATAACTCTATTTATTTAGAGCTATTAAAAATCAAAGTTCATTTAAAGAAAAAAAAAGAAGATAAACTATTATTAATTATTGATAATCTTTTTACTATTTTAAAAAATTAATTTTAATGAAAACTTTTTTTTTAATATTCTTATTTAATTCTATTTTTTCACAAGATTTAACAAAATATTTTGAAGATGTAGAGAGGGGAAATATCAATAAAGTAAAATCTGAAATTTCAAATTTATTGATAAATTATCCGGAAAATGATGGTGTTATTTTTTTATCAGCACTTTTAAAAAATAGAGCTGAAGAAGCTGTTATTACATATAAGTCTATAGTACAAAATTACCCAAATTCCACTTATGCAGATGATTCTTTAATAAAAATAGGAGAATACTTGTATGCAAGAGGATTGTACACTCAAGCAAGTAATGAGTTGAGAAAAATACCTGAGAAATATTCAAAATCTGAACATTTGCAAAGAAGTATTGATTTACAAATTAATTCATTGCTTGCCATTGGAGAAATTGATAGTGCAAAATTTTATATTAATAAATATTCAATCAATTTTACATCTTTAGATTTTAATTATGATTTTTCTTTTGAAACACCTTTGATTAGTAGGCCATTGAGTTCAAATTTCATTTCAAAATTATCTGAAAAAGAAAAAAAAACAATATATACCCCCAAAAAAAGAAACCCTAAAAAAGAAAAATCAAATGAAACTATCAATAAAAAATTACTACCATATGTGGTTCAAGTTGGTGCTTTCGAATCAAAGCAAAATGCTATAAAACAATCTCAGTTATTGATTGATAATGGATTTACTGCTGAAGTATGGCCTATATCAGTTAATAATAGAGATCTTTTTGCAGTTCAAATCATCAGATTTTCAACGATTGAAGAAGCTAACTTATTAGGTGAAAAACTTAAAAAAAAAATGAACTTAAGTTTCTTAATAATTAATAGGCCGCTAAAATAATTTTTATTGGGAATGATTGTGTGGCTGGTGCTCACCTCGGTCTTCAAAACCGTTGTCTCGTAAAATATATGAGAGGTAAGTTCGATTCTTACGCGTTCCCGCAATTTTAATAATGAAAATAAAAATATTATATGAATTATTTAAAAAATATTATATAATTGTTTTAATAAGTATTATATCTTTTTTGATCTCTTTTTTGATTTATTTTAATTTTAATCAATCAAAAATTGATAAATCTTTGATTGTTTTACCTTTTTTAAATCTTCAAAACAATTTCAAATCCAATTATTTTTCAGATGGAATTACAGAAGATTTGATTGCTAAATTATCAACAATTCAAGAATTAAATGTAATTTCAAGAGAAGTTTCATTGCAATATGAGGATACAAAAAAACCATTTGAAGAAATTGGGAGAAAACATGAATTAAGTAATATTTTAACTGGTGAAATTATTGAAAAAAAAGATAGTATATTTATTAAATGTGAATTTAAAAATATCTATTTAGATAAAATAAATTGGAAAAAAGAATTTTTTGGTTTGAAAAATGATATACCCCAAATTCAAAGTAAATTAATTAAACAAATAGTTGGTTCATTAAATGTAAAATTAAATCTTAGTGAAAGAAAAATAATTAATGCTTCACATTTTAAAAATTTTGATTCTTACAATTATTATTTAAAGGGGAATTTTGAATTTAATAAACGTACCTTTGAAAATTATGATATATCAATTAATTATTACAACAAAGCATTACAATTGGATCCATTTAATTCAAAAATTTACTCATTGATTTCAAATTCATATGCTGAAATGTATAATCTAAATAAACATGAAATTTATAAAGATCTCGCAATTAGTGCTTCAGAAAGGGCAATAAAGATAAATAACAAATATCCAGGTGGTTATTTATCAAGGGCAAATATTTTAACTATTTTAGGTCATTTAAATGAAGCATATAGATTTAATATAAAAGCTAGCGAAATTAATAGTTTAGTAGGTGGCAATGAAAATAATGCATTAATAGCTCAGTGGAGAGGTGATTTAAGTGAAGCATTAAATTGGTATAAAAAAATCCCTAAAAAAGATGTTCATCATGAAGGTAAAGCATTAGTTGAATTATCAAATATTTATTATTTGTTAGGGAAAAAAGAAAAAGCGATAGATTTGATGGATTTTGGATTGAAAAACCAGCCAAATTCTTTTTATTATAATAGATTTTTCGTAATTCATGAATCATTTGTCAAAAATAAAGATAATGCAAAAAAATATATTTATAGACTTCAAAGATTGAGACCAAATGATAGTAGGGTAAATTCAATTACTGGTTTGTATTATTTATGGTTTAGAGATTATAACAAGTCTCTTAGTTATTTTCAAAAAGTAAAATACCCATGGTTTGAGGATAAAATAGCTATTGCATTTATTTTAAGACAAAAATGGGGTAAAAAATGGTCAGATACTATTCTTAAAGAGGTTTTAGATGAATGTAAAAAGAGAATTGAAGATGGTGATGAAATGTCATTGACAAGATATTACATTTCCATGGTATTTTCTATTCAAGAAGATATTGAAAAAGCATTCATATGGTTAGAAAAATCAGTTGACGAAGGATTTCTTTGGATTGATTATTTAGAAATTGATCCAAGATTTGATATTTTAAGAAATGATAAAAGATTTAATAGTATTCTACAAAAAATAAATTTAAAATTAAAAGAAGAAAATAATGAAATTGATTTTTTTTAAAACAGTTGATTTTGTAAACAGAATTAAATTTATGATTTAAGGAGAGAAAAATGATTCCTACAATAATTGGTGCAACAATTGGTTTATTGGTATGTTTAGTATTGGTATACGTTACCAAATTTTTATCAAATACTGTTGAGAATGCAGATGAATCATCAAATAATAATTAAGTTTTAAAATTGAAAAAACTTTTGATATTATTTTTTCTAGTTCAATCAATTTTTTGTCAAGAAGAGAAATTTTTTTGGGATGGAAAAAATTGGAATGCTTTAAACAATAACAAATTATCAAGTGAAAATTTATTTTTATTAAAAAAAACCTATATAAACGGTTTGCAAGATGGTAGGTTATATGATTATTTTAAATTGTGGTCTGTAGATTCATTATTTGTTAACAAAAATTTAAAACCAGAATTAGATGATTATTTATCTTCATCTGAATTGGTAAGATTAATTGATGATTTTTATCTTGACCCAACTAATACTTACATTCCAATTATATCAACGATATTAATTCTAAATATGAGAGCGAAAGGTTTTTCAAAATTCCAAATTGATAAATATATTAATGAGAGTAAGAATTGGATAAATTCTCTTACACTAGAAATCAAAAATAAAAATTATTTTGATGTGATGTCTAAAAAGAAAAATAAAAATTAATTAATCCTGATTAAGCCATCATTTTTTGTCCAAATAAATTCCCTGGAATCATTTTGAAATACAATCTTACTAATATTATATCTAAATCTACGATCTAACTCTTTTTTAAAGGGAAAAGTTAATGCTCTAATTGAAGATTGATTTAAATCTAATAGAGGATCTCTATTATTTACATGAATTATCTTTTGTTCTGTTATTATATCGCCTTTATTATTTAATTCAGTTAAAAAACCTTTTAATTGTGATATCCTTCTTCCCGTTTTATTATCTATTTGTACAACAACATATAATGTTTTTTCATTAACAACCCTTATTCTAGTGTCTATGTTAAAAAGCGAGTTTTGGTTTGAAAAAATTATATTTGATATAAAAAAGGCAATCATCAAGATTTTCATTAAATTAAATTAATATATGATAATATTCTTAGCAACTTTTAGTTAAAAATAGATGTAAAATAATAGTTATAATATGAATGATACTTTAAAAAAAATACCTTATTTGAACTTATTTTTATTTATTTTAACTATAATAACAACTTTAATTGCAGGATCTTATATGGAAGGTGGTAATATTTTATCTCTGCATGATTTAAAATTAGGAATTCCATTTTCATTTACCCTACTAACTATTTTAGGGTTTCATGAGTTTGGTCATTATTTCTATGCAAAAAAAAATAAAATCAGTGTTTCCCTTCCATACTTTATTCCAGCACCTACATTTATAGGAACTTTTGGAGCTTTAATTAAAATTAAAAGTCCAATATCAAATAAAAAAGCATTACTTGAGATAGGAGCATCAGGACCAATAGCTGGTTTTATTATAACAATTCCTTTATTATTCTATGGTTTCACAAAATCAACAGTTATTGAAATTAATTCCGAAACTTCAATTGTTTTAGGAGAGTCTCTTATAATGAGATTTTTTACTTTTCTAGTTTTCCCAGATATATCGCAATCGCAAGATATAATGTTACATCCAATTGCGTTTGCTTCCTGGATTGGTTTGCTTATAACTATGCTTAATTTATTACCCATAGGTCAACTTGATGGAGGTCATATAGTATATGCAATTTTTGGAAAAAATCATCATATGATATCTAAAATATTTTTTTTGTTTTTAATTCCTTTGAGTTTTTTATCAATAAATTGGATAATTTGGGGTTTAGTAATATTTATTTTGATGAAAACTTTAAAACATCCTCCAATTTTAGATTTTGATACAGTATTAACATTTAGAGAAAAACTAATTGGTTTTGTTTGTCTATTAATATTTATAATTTCATTTATTCCAGTACCATTTGAAATTTAGTTTTGAATTATTTAAAAATTATATTTTACTTATTTTTTAACACACTTTTGATTTCACAAAGTAGAGTTGGTGATTGGAAATCTTATCCATCATCAATTGATATTAGGCAAAGTATACCTGTCGGTCAAAAAATTTTTTCCGCTACTTCTGGTGGAATTTTAATTTTTGATAAAGATTCAATTTCATTTGATTTCATAACAAATATTGATGGATTAGTTGAAACTGATTTAAATTCGATTTCAATTGATGTTAACGGTCATCTTTGGGTTGGATCAAATTCACCAAATGGAGTTTTACAGATTTATGATTATAAAAAATCAAAATCAATAAAAGTTTTTGATTTTGATTTATGGGAAATTTCATCAATTTCTATTTCAGACTCTAATAGTTTCGTATCGTACTCAAAAGATGGAGATTGGGGAATTATGGAGTTTTTTTTGAATGATAGTATTTATAAATACAGGCAAATATTAAATCCATCAGAAAATCAATTAGAATTTATTTATGATATTGAAATCATAAATGATGAAATTTTCGTTGGAACCAATTTGGGTTTGTTTAAGGGAAATTTCATTGATTTTATCCTTAATTATCCTAATAATTGGATGTCTACAAATGAGCTTTCAAATCAAACGATAAGAAAAATTATGAATAAAAATGATAACATATATTTATCATCTGATAATGAGATATTTATGTTGGATCAATATAGTGTTTTTAAAAGCAATTTTTTTTTAAATGAAGATATTTTTATAATTGATTATATAATTGATAACGATGGAAAAAGTTATATCGTATCTAAATGGAAATTGTATGAGGTTAATAAAAACGGAACAATAAATAATAGTTGGAAAATACGTTATGAACCAAATTCTATAATTGAATTAAATAATCAAAATTTACTTATTTCATCAAAATCAGGTTTAGGTTTTTTTAATAAAGAAAATCAAAAATTCAGATGGTTTACACCAAATTCACCTCATTCAAATATATACACTTCAATGGTAGTACTTGATGATGGAAGATTATTTGCTGCAGGTCCAGATGGATTTTCAATATTGGATGACAATGGTTGGTACAATTTAATAACTTCTCAAGAAAAATGGTCAATCAGAAATCATAATAAAGAAACTTTTAATTTTTTTGTTTCTGATAGTAGTCAATATATTTCATCAAGAGTTTGGTCGACAATATCAGATTCGAATGGAGTTTGGATTTCCAATCAAGGAGTTTTCCCTGAAAAAAATGAGTTTGATAATTCTATAACTGGTGGAGTTATTTTTTTACAACTAGATAATTTAGGTGGAATGTTTGTTTTTGATACTACATCTATTTCAACAAATTCCTTAGGTTATATGAATGTTAGAGGGTTAAATATTGATAATAAAGGAAATATTTGGGCCTCAAATTTTGGATCATTAGATTTTAATCAAAAAATTATAGTTTTTGATAAAAAAGAATATATTGACAATAATATATCTTTTTGGCATGGTATTCCTCAGACAGGCTTAGGTGCAAATTTCAATATTTTAGATAATCCTACTGATATTATTTTTGCTAATGATAATACTGCTTTAATTGGTTCTAGTAAAGATGATGGTTTATTTGTTCTAAAATTCAATATTGATTCAGATAATGATGGTATTCCAGATGCTATTGATATAGATAGTGATTCTGATGGTACTCCTGATCTAGTAGATTGGGATGATGATGGTGACAATATACCTGATAATCAAGATATTATTTCAGTTAATTGGAATAATTTCACAACAACAAATGGTCTTGAGGATAATACCATTTGGTCTTTAGCAAAAACAAATAAAACAAATTATTGGATTTTAACTTCAAAGGGAGTTCAGCAGGTATATTTTAATGATAATTTTTCTGAAATTAATCCGTTTTATTTTACTTATTTTTCTGGTGTATCTTTTGCAGAGGGTTCAAAAATGATTTCAGATATAAAAAATAATTTATGGATTTCATCTATTGATAAAGGTTTATATGTTTTGCTAGATAATGGTATTCCTTGGCCGGATTGGTATGGTTTTAGAAAAGATAATAGCATGTTGTTATCAGATGAAGTTACATCTGTTGCAATTGATGACAAAAGGGGAATAGCATATATCGCAACTTCAAAAGGTATTAATAGCTTAAAAATACCTTTTGCAGAATCAAAATCAAATTTTTCAAATATTAAAATTTTTCCAAGTCCATTTATTATTCCTACACAATTACCAATGGTGATTGATGGATTAATGGATGAATCATCTGTTAAAATAATCAGTCTTTCAGGAAATATTATTAAAAATATTGTTCTTTCAAGTAAAAATCATAATGGTTATCAAGTTTTTTGGGATGGTAAAGATGAATCTGGAAAGTATGTAAGTTCGGGTATTTATTTAGTTGTTATGTATGCTAAAACAGGAAAATCATCAGTTGAAAAAATAGCAGTTATAAGAGAATAAATAGTTTTATGTTAAATATTATTTTTTAGTCGTTGAATTATAAAACCAGAATAAAATTGATATAAATAATACACTACCTAAATTAATTATTCCAAATTCTGGAAAATTAAATGAAGGCCACCAATTTTTTTCACCTGAAATAAATATAGGTAATGCAATTAATATTCCCATTAATGCTTCACCAGTTATTAAACCAGATGCTAATAATAGTCCACGTCTTTGTAATAATTTATTATTCATTTTTTTGATGCTTAAATAAGATATTAATCCACCAATGAAAACAGGAAATGTAAGTTGGATAGGAAGGTATATTCCAACCGCAGCAGCTAAAACAGGAATTCTAAATGAATAACTTTTTTTTTCCAAATAAACATCAATTATAATTATTATAACTCCAATTATTGAACCAATAATTAACATTTCAATTGGTAAATTACCTGTAAATACACCCTCAGATACCGATTTCATTAAAGTTGCTTGTGGTGCAGACATTTCTGGCGAACCAATTATATAAGCTGAGTGTAAAATATCTAGTACTAGTCCTAAAACTAAAGCTGAAGAAAGAACTCCAATTACTTGCATGATTTGTTGTTTAATAGGGGTGGCCCCTAAAATATAACCTGTTTTTAAATCTTGCATATTATCACCCCCTATTGCTGCTGCACAACATACAACTGCTCCAACCAAAATTGCTGCTGCTGGTCCATTAGGTGAGTTTTTTCCTAGGATCAATAATAATAATAATGAAGTAAATAAGATTGTAGCAATTGTAACTCCGGAAACTGGATTATTTGAGGAACCAACAACACCAGCCATATAACTAGCCACAGCTGAAAAAAGAAAACCAAAAAACATCATAACTAAAGAAAGGATTATTGCAATTGATAGTGAATTAATTATATTAAAATAAAGCAATATAACTGGGGGTAATAAGCATAATAATAAAATTAAAACTATATTTATTGGAAGATCTTTTGATTCATTATTTTTAGATTTATTTAAATTTTGAAAACTTATTTTCAATCCATCAATTAAAGGTTTTGAGAGTTTAATTAATGACCAAATACCTCCAATAACCATTGTTCCAACACCTAAATATCTTATTTTAGAGTTCCAAATATCCATTGCTGCTTCAAATGAATTACCTTGAAAACCGTTAATAAATGAATAAATTGGAATAGCAAACAACCATGAAATTAATCCACCTGAAAAAACAACTGTTGATATATTTATTCCAACTATATAACCTACTGAAACAAGAGCAGGTGATAAATCACAGCCAAATCCAAAAATAACATTATTGAAATTTTTTGCACCTTCAATTGCACTTCCCCATAATGAGAAACCACTTTGACCTAATTTCATAAGAGAACCAATTAATGATGAAATTCCAATTGTTTTTAAGCTTGATGATGTAGATTCATCGTTTAATTTTTCTGTATTGTGACCAGCTTTTAATACTTCTGCAGTTGCTATTCCTTCAGGATACAAAAGTTTAGCTCTTACAATTAATACCTGCCTGAGAGGAATAGTAAATAAAATTCCAATTAAACCTCCAATTGCAGAAATTTTTGCGACTTCAAAATAATCAAAGCTTTCCCAGTATCCCATTAATACTAAGGCAGGAATAGTAAAGATGACTCCTGCAGCTAATGATTCCCCAGCTGATGCAGAAGTTTGAACAATGTTATTTTCTAATATATTTGAGTTTTTAAATAATCTCAATACTCCCATTGAAATAACAGCTGCGGGAATTGAAGCTGAAACTGTCATACCCGCAAATAATCCTAAATATGCATTTGCAGCAGCTAAAATAGCAGATAATAAAACACCTAAAATAATAGCTTTTATGGTAATTTCGGTTTTTTTAGCTTTAATATTCATATAAGAAGATATTTAACTATCAATAAAAACGCAAGAAATAGAAAATTGTTTTAGTAGAAAAAAATAATTAATTTTTATTTAGAATCGGGGTGCTCTTAAGTAGAAGAGCTGAGATAAAACCCATTTAACCTGATCTGGATAATACCAGCGTAGGGAGGCATTCATGATCTTTATATCATTTTTCATAAAATTTTTCATTATAAATTCTCTATTAATTGCTCAATCAACAAAATTCAATTTATCTGGCAATGTAATTGATTTTTATACCAAAGAACCAATTTTTGGTGTAAATGTATTTGATTTAAGTAAAGGTACTTCAACAGATAAAAATGGTAATTTTAATTTAGAGATTGAATTTGGTACTAATTTAAAATTTGATCATATAGGATATGAATCGCAACTTATCGTGGTATTAGATAAAA
>CEQP01156441.1_pt1 | contig 14151 bp, 14 predicted proteins | sample 356291 | NCBI WGS metagenome assembly CEQP01 (sample SAMEA2621221, study PRJEB7988) | marine metagenome | isolation source: saline water (ENVO:00002010), including | reverse complement strand
ATTGTTGGAAAACTAACTGAAATACAAAAACTTAACAAAAAACTTAACGACCCTAAGTTATCTGAAGAACAGGTAGCAGCATTAGAACAAGCTATAGATACCTACAACAGAGAGATTAACCAAACATTAGGTAAAGATGATTCTAGAGTACAACAAGGGGGTCGAGATGAGTCTGTAGCTATGAGAGAGTCTACTGCTAGAGCTGGAGACCTTAGAGTAGAAGGGCCTACTGGAGTAGTGCCTGAAATGACTACGCAAATATTTGATGATAATGGTGAGCTAATAGTATTACCACAACAACCAGCACAAGAGGGGACTTTACCTGTTACTGAGTATGAGATTGGTCAAAAAAGAGATGAATTTACTCAGACTCAAGAAAGAGTACAAACTACTTCAGCTAATAGAGACCCAAGACTTGTAGAAGCAGAACAGCAACGTGCTGAAAGAAATCTAGAAAGAATTAGAGCAGAGGGCACTACACCTGCTACAGCTGCACCCGAAGTAGATTTCTTTGAAGGTACTCCAACTTTTAATCCTACTGGTGTTGAAGTTAATCTTAATAATATAGAAGCTGGAGTAGAGGCAAGCCCGAATGCTGCAACTATATTTGATTTACAAGAGGGCGACAGAAACTTTACTGGCGAAAGCCTTATAGCCGAAATGAATAAAAAGTTAAAAGATTTATTCAAAGTTACCAGTAAAACTTTTGTAGTAACAGCTGAAGACTCAGTTAATTTAACTCTTAAAAATTCAGATGGTACTGAGTTAAAAACTATGAATAGCGATGGTGAATCTCGTACTGTAGCTGAAGCAGTAAGACAAATGCAAAAAAGAATGATTGAGCAGAATCTCCCTGGTATGACACAAAGATTCGCTGGAGGACAAATAAATGTAGTTATTCTCAACCCTAAAGCACTACGAGGGACTAATAAAACAGCTAATGATATTGCCACTACTTATGTACTAGGACATGAGTTAGGTCACGTAATATTTAAAGAAGAAATGACTAGACTTGGACTAGATGCTTTTGGTCAAAGAACAGATAAAAAAGTAAATAAAGCAGACGAGAGAACAGGTCAAATTTTATTTAAAGAATTTAAAAAAGTAGAAGATCAATATGCAACTCGAGAGTTCCCTTTTGAAGAATGGTACGCGGACAGAATGTCACAGTTTTTGTTAGAAGAAGGTACGGGAACAGTTACTACTATGGAACCTTCTACACCTATGGCTCCTAGTGCTTTTAAATACTTCGAAACTCTTGCTAAAAAAATAAAACAACTTTGGCAAAGTTTTGATAAAAGAATTAGAGCAAGGTATGGAGAAGTAAACCCAGTCTTTACTGATTATGCAAATGGTGTTGTAGAAGCATATAGGAACGGTTTAACTCGTGACAATATTACTGCAAGTGTAACGGAACAAGCGGATATAAAAAATTGGGTAGACAGTACTTCTCAGATGGTTGGTAAAATGGTAGGTAAAAAGAATGCTACACGTTTTAATGCACTAGCTAAAAAAATATTAAGAAGCGAGTTTGCAAAAGATGTACGTGGCTTTTTTACTTACATCCTAGCTCCTGCAGATAACTACCTACGTTTAGTAAACCCTGAGTTAGCTAAAGCTTTGTATTCTAGGTCACAGACTACCGAAGCCACTGGGTTTTTTAATTATCACCCTGTTGTACAGTACAGATACACCAATGATTTTTATAAGATTTTTAATATTGAAAAAGATCCAACCACAGCTGATTTAGAAAGGATAGATAGTGTCTTAGAAGGTGCAGAACAACTTGCAGCTTTACCTCAAGATGAAAGAGCTACAGCAGCTGATAACCTTACCGTGTTGGACAAAGATGGTAATTCTATTCAAGTAGATGGTGCAGAAGCATTAGAAGTTCTTAAGTTTTTTGATACTTTTTATGAAGACTACATATTAAAAAATGAATTAGACCCTGAAAACCCAACAGTTAAGAAAAACATGGTGTTCTTTACCAGACAATACGATATAGCTAAATTAGCTGCAGAACCAGAAGCAAGAGAAGCTTTGGCAAGGGTATTACAAAAATATAATCCTGATGATACTTTTGAACAATCTTTGGCTTCTGTAGAAGCTATGGTAGCTAACGCAGAAAGTTCTGATGCAATAAGACTCGAAGGTGCAGCTGACCTGTCTATAGGTATGCAAAAAGATAGACAGAAGAAATTTATTAACATAACTAACAATGCTGACTTACGTAATATAGAGGGTATTGGAGATTTAATTATTCCTGCGCACCATGCAATAAGAAAATACATCGCTGAAAATGTTAAGAAAGTAGAATTTAAAAATAAAGTTAGCACTACTTTAACTCAAGGTGATTTTGCAAATGGTAGAAATAATTTAGAAAAGTTTGATGTAGGTGAAAGAGTCTCTGGACCGAAAGCGGCTGAGGTTATGATTAATCGTATTGATAGCCAAAGAGATAGAGGGCGTGCAAGAAAAGCTGTACAAGCTATGTTAGGTAAGGCAGGTATGAACATGCCGGGTTGGTTAAGAACTACTCAAAGTTATTTACTAGCTTTGAATGTTATGACTTACTTAACTTTTGCTACAGTAGCTTCTTTACCAGATTTAGCTGGGCCAGTACTTAGGTCTAAAGAGATGAGTATTTTTGGTAAAGAATTTAGAACTCAAATAGCTAATTACTTTAATAATAAAAAAGAGATGGAGCAGTTTGCTCGTGATGTAGGTGTTATTGGTTTTGATTCTATATCTCAGATGTATATTAATGCTGGTGAGTTAGGGTATATGACAGAAGGTACAAAGTATTACACTCAACAGTTTTTTAAATACACAGGGTTAGAGTGGTATACAAACTTTACTAGAATATATGCTGCAGGCATGGGTAGGCAGTTTTTAACTAAACACGCTAATGATAACTCTGTAAAATCAAAAGAATACTTAGCTGAATTAGGAGTAACTGCAGAACAGATAAAAGCAGCACAAAAGTCTGGTTGGGACTTTAGTGACCCACAACATAAAACGGTACAAGATGCGATAGCTAGATTTACTGAAGAATCAATTGTACGTCCAAATGCTGCAGAAAGACCTGCATGGGCTTCTAATCCATATACAGCTTTGATATTCCAACTTAAATCATTCTTCTATGCGTACGGTAAAAACATCATAGGTGGTGTAATTAGAAATACACAAAGTACATTTAATCGAGAAGGTAAGATATCTGCAGCAGCAATGCCAGCTATATTTGCTTCGACTGCACTTTTACCGTTAGCGATGATTGGTATGGAATTACGAGAACTATTAAAATACTTCCTTTCCCCTATATCGAGTGCTGTAGATTTTAATGATAGGACTGAAGCGTTTAGTTTTGATTCTAGTAAATTTAGAACAAACGATATGGGTTATGGTGAGTGGCTATTAGAAGCTTCTGACCGTTCTGGGGTGTTCGGGGCATACACTATGCTGTTCCCTATGTTCGAAGCAGGTAGGTTTGGTGATGAGTTTTACACAAGTTTACTGGGCCCAACAGCACAAAGATTTGAAGATTTAGTAAAAGGTGATGTGCAGACTAAGGACTTTATACCGGGTTTTGCGAGCGTATACTAATAATATATAATGAGGTAAATTATGGCTTATTCATCAACAATTAAATTAGTAGTAGGTGATACTCTACCTGAGTTGAACTTTACATTAAAAGACAGTAATACTGCAGCTGCTGGTAAAACCTTAGATACAGAGGATAATACTACGTGGGCGGCAATAAATCTTACTGGCAGTACGGTACGTTTTAGAATACGTGAAGTAGGATCTACTTCTGTGTTAAGTACAATTACGGCTACAATTACAAGCGCGGCAAACGGGCAGGTTACAGTAGCTTTTCCTAACTCTACTTGGACAACTGCGGGTACTTTTGAAGGTGAAATAGAACACACAACCAGTGGTGGTGGTGTGCAAACAGTACAAGATTTAATAAAATTTCAAGTGCGTGATGACTTTGATTAATGGCATTACGAGCAACACTATCTTATTCTGAGTTACGCGCTGTTGTAGATACTGACTCTTTACAACAAGTCACAGTATTTTCTAATCTTAAAGCGCTTACTAATTTTATAAATTTAAATTATCGAGTAGATTTTGTTAATTTAGCTGCAGCAAATATTTTATTAGATGCTGATTCTAAAAATTTATACTTTGCTCCGGGATATCAAGAAGATAAAGCCTTAACTATAGTCATAAGTGAAAACCAAGTTTATAGTTTAGGCAAAGGAGTATCTGACACAACGACTATGAGTGAAGAAGCAATACTAAACACAAGTAAAGCTTTAGCTGATTCCCCTACGATAAGTGAAGTTTTTTCTAGGCTAGTTGCATATTCTAGAGATTTTAGTGATACACCCACTATAACAGAATCTTTAGGGTATCTTTTAGGTAAAGCATTCGCTGAAACTCCAACAATTAGTGAAACTCATGCTACAAACGTCGGCAAACCTCTGTCAGATTCGGCTAACATCGGTGAAAACTACGTTAGTGATTTTGGTAGAAACCCTTCTGATACTGTAACAATGAGTGAAAACTACGCCGATGTAATAACTTTTGTTCGTGCGTTTGCAGATGGGTATGCTTTAGATGATACTGCGAGTGCAAGTGATGCTTTAGCTACAGAGTCTGGCGTAAATAAAAACAATATTGTAAGTGTTTCAGAAATTCTAAACTTTATTCTTAACTTAGGGCCAACTGATTCAGCTACTGTATCAGAAGCCTTAGCAATAAGTTTTGACACAACGCCTAGCGATAGTGCTACAATATCCGAGTCTATACAGGTAGCCCTATTATTGGGTTCTTCTAGTGTACTTAACGTAAGTCCACTAAACAGTTATGTATTGAACAGTTAAATTTAATTGAGGAATATTCATGATAAATGATGGTTTAAAACTTAAGGGTAAATTAGCTATTTCCCTTAACGGTAAAATCATACAAGAAGTTGATAACTTAGTTGTTACTGCTGGTAAAGGCTATGTAGCTTCTCGTATGAAAGATACTACCGCAACTGCTATGTCACACATGGCTATAGGATCTGGAAGTACCGCTGCTGCCGCAAGTGATACTGCTCTGGGTAACCAACTAGGTAGAGTTGCATTAACAAGCACAACTGTTTCTAATGCTGTAGTTACTTATGTAGCTTCTTTTCCAGCAGGAACTGGTACTGGTGCCGTAACCGAAGCAGCTATTTTAAATGCTAGCTCTGGTGGTACTATGCTATGTAGAACAGTTTTTTCAGTTGTAAACAAAGGTGCATCAGACAGTATGACAGTCACTTGGACAGTGACAGTTAGTTAAGCTAAGGAGGTTTCGCTGTGGGAATTGTTTTTAAAAACAATGCCAAAACTACACTATCAAGTGCAGTAAATAATTCCACAACCACTATTCCGGTCACGGAAGGTAGCGTGTTCCCCGCAGTAAATTTGTCAGGAGCAGGAACTTTTTTCTTGCTAACCCTAGATGACGAAACTAATAATGAAATACTAAAAGTTACCTCCTGCTCAGGAGCTTCAGGTAACATAGATTTAACTGTAATTAGAGCTCAAGAAGGTACTACTGCTAGAGCTTTTAGTTCAGGAGATAAAGCAGAATTAAGATTTACTTCTGGCACGATTGATGAAATTAGAAGTGACAATACTGTTCATACTAATATTTTTACTACTGCTAACAACTCCACTACAGCCTTTACTTTAAGTGATGAAGTAGCTAATGAGAATGATTTAGTAGTTTTTATTGATGGTGTTTTTCAAGCACATAATACTTTTTCAGTTTCTGGTACTACTTTAACTTTAGCTACTGCTCCTGCTTCGGGAAGAGTAGTTACTGTATATTCTATAAAAGGATCACGTAGTGCTAGTAATGTAGCTCTTGCTACTATGACTGGTGACAACAGTGATACTACTTTGACTTTACCCGTTGAACCTATAAATGAAAACAGTGTGCAAGTATTTTTTGATGGTGTTTATCAGAATAAAGACAGTTTTAGTATTTCAGGTACTACTTTAACTTTTGGTGTAGCCCCGCCAACTGGGGTAGCAGTTGAAGCTCTTGTTTTTACTAAACTTGCAATTAACACCTCTTCTATTTTAAGTGATACTGATGCTGATACAAAAGTTCAGGTAGAAGAAAGTTCTGACGAAGACAAGATCAGGTTTGATACTGGCGGTACTGAACGTATGGTTCTTGATTCTAACGTACTTCAAGTAAATACATCTTCAGTCGCTAACTTATCTATAGGTAATAGTTCAGATGTTATGGAAGTAAAAGCAAAAAAAGACGGCACGGATGATGTTGATTTAGCTTTTCATACTCAAGCTTCTGGAGGTACTACAGGAGAAGTAATGCGAATTAGTTCCGATGGCAAGGTTGGTATTGGAACTACAAGTCCATCTGGTAATTTACATATTGTAAGCGCTGGTGATGGACTTGTGTTAAGTAGAAGTGGTTATGATACATATTCATTACAGCACTCGACAGGGATTGGTATGTCAATATTTAATGTTACCGATAGTAGACATGATATGCATTTTAAGGGTGATGCTAATAATACTGTTTTAATAGGTGGAACTACTGATAATATTAATAATTTAGACGGGATCATGTTTAGAAAAAGTGGTAACCGTGGACAAATGTTTTGTTCAGGAGATGCTTCTACAATTGATGAAACATATTTTGTTTACGACAATACTAATAGTGAATATGAATTTTTTGTTAGTTATCATGGCACTGTTTATTATCGTACTCTTTCACAATTATCTGATGAAAGAAAAAAAGATAATATAGCAGACATAACTCTCGGTTTAGATGCAATAAAAGAATTAAGACCAGTTAGCTTTGATTGGAAAAATAGTAAAGGAAATAACCAACTTGGTTTTATTGCTCAAGAAGTTGAAACTACATCTTTGAAACAACTTGTAGGCACTTATAAAGATGAGAACATAGAAGATTGTAAAAGTCTAAATAAAGACGGAATGATACCTGTATTAGTGAAAGCAATCCAAGAACAACAAACAATAATAGACGACTTAAAGTCTAGGATAGAAAAACTAGAGGAATAATATGGCAATTACAAAAGTATCAAGAGGATTAATAAATAGTGCTGGAAAGGTTTTACAAGTAGTTACCACAACTAAAACAGATACTTGGTCAGGTTCATCAGGAAGTTGGGTAGATATTACAAACTTCAATGTAAGTATTACTCCTGCATCTGCATCTAATAAAGTATTGATTCAGTTAGATATTAATGGGTCTAATAGTAATCTAGCTTCATTTAGATTAGTGAGGAATATAACTTTTGACACAGTTATTGCCAGAGGAGATGATGGTGGCGGTGTTAGACAGCGAGTAACTATTGGGCCCATATCTTTTCCTAGAGATGGTAACAGATCTTTTAACGCTGGTATGAATTTTTTAGATACTCCTTCTACAACATCAGCAACTACATATAAATTACAGGCTTTTGCTTATATAGGAACTAATTATATAAACAGAACTAATGAAAACACTAATGCCAACTATACAGGCATGTCAGTTTCAACAATCACAGCAATGGAGATAGAAGGATAATGGTAGATTTTCATAAAGCAGTAAGAGCATTATATTCAAATGTAACTGTTGTTAATGGTAATAACGATAGCTATAAAGCCTATGACAAAGACGGCAATGAAGTAGAAATAGACCAAAGTAAAATAGATGCTTGGGTTGACCCAGATGAGTATAAATTTAAAAGACAATTTGAATATCCTGATATTGGGGACCAATTAGATGCTTTATATCATGCAGGAGTTTTCCCTGAAGATATGGCTAATCAAATAAAAGCGGTTAAAGATAAATATCCGAAAACATAAAGGAGTTAGAAAGTGGATAATAAAATTAACTTAGATGGTAAAGACTACGACTTAGATACGATGTCTGATGAACAAAAATATCTTGTATCTTTAATACAGGAACAGCAAGTAAAAATTAATCAGTCTAAAAAAGATATTGATGTAGCAACTGCTGCTAATAAAGTATTTATAGATACCTTAAAAACATCATTAACAGAGGAAAAACAAGATGGCTAATACTAAAGTACCTGTTGAATTATCAAGCACTCCCGGAATTGTAGATAACAGTAATGCTACTGCTATTACTATTGATAGCAGTGAAAATGTTGGTATTGGCACAAGTTCGCCAAGCAGACAACTAACAGTTTTTCATGCGACTAATGCAACACATGATATAAAAACCTCAGATGCAAATTTATTATTTAATCAAGCAGGACACAATTCTTTTCTTGGTAATTCTTCAACATCAGGTTATTTACAGCTTTTTACTAATAATGGTAATTCTGTTGTAAATATGTTGGCAGATGGAAAAGTTATCATTAATGATACTGCAAGTCATGTTGATGATTTACTTCAAATAGAAACCCCAGCAAGTGGTGGTGGTCATGGTATACAGCTAAGAAGAAATGACTCTAATAATGACCAAGGTATAGGTCGTGTTATGTTTGGTAATAATACCGATACGGACTTAGCAACTATTTCAGCTAAAACAGACGGAGCAACAGATAGTGGAGCAATACAGTTTTCTACACAAGCAACAGGTGGTTCTTCAACAGAAAGAATGAGAATAGATTCTAATGGTAATGTTGGTATCGGCTCTACTCCAGTTTCAACTTTAAGAAATGATATTCATGCAACAGAAAAAGGACTTCAAGTAGGTAGAGCAGCCATGTTGTTTAGTGATACAGGCTTGACTACAGATTTACAAAATAATTCACACTTAAATAATTCTGACCAAAGAGTTGCCATGACAGGTACGCTTGGGGGTACTTTGTATGTTCAATATAATGGGGTACATACATGGTACACCGCAGCAGCAGTTGCTGCACCTAATGTGCAATCTATGACTGCAAGGATGAGTCTTGATATTAGTGGTAATTTAGTTGTGCAACAAAATATCACGGCTTACGGAACTCCTTCTGATATAAAACTAAAAGAAAACATAGAAGTCATTGATAACGCTCTAGATAAAGTAAAACAACTTAAAGGTATTACTTACGACTTAAAATCTGATGGCAACAGACTTACAGGATTAATAGCACAAGATTTAGAAAAAGTATTGCCAGAGGCAGTCTATACATCTAAAACTATTGCAAACGAGAAAGAAGGAGAAGTAGCAGAAGAACACTTAGCTATTCGTTATGGCAATACAGTAGGTTTATTAGTAGAAGCTATCAAAGAATTAGAAGCTAGAGTAAAAGAATTAGAGGGTAAATAATGGCTTTACCAACTTCAGGTGCTTTATCTTTAAATGCGATACACGTTGAAGCTGGTGGTACTTCTGGCACTACTGCCTCTTTAAATGATTCTGATATTAGAGGTTTAACTGCTGCTGCCGGTAAAACTATTAATAGTACCTTAGGAACTAATATAGACTTTGGAGATTTTTATGGTGCATCTTCAGTTTCGTCATTTACTATGGGTATGGTGGTTGGTTCCAAAGTCACTACAACTACTCCTCAATATGGTGCATCTTCAACAACCGCGAGAAGAGGTTTTGATTCAAATGTTATTACTGGTTATGGATCTGTCTCTGGTGGAGCTGCAACTTCTTCTGGATTAGGTACTAAGGCTACTAATGGCTTTTTATTTGGGGCTGAAATACACGGTTGTGATGTTAGAGGTGTTAGCCCGCAAACTTTTACACCACGGTTACAACTGCGAGTGACAGGCAACATCACTAGCAATGGTGGCTTTACCACGATGACCGTTAATGGAAATGCATTTCAAAGAAGTGCTGCTACTTTTGCAGGAACATCAACCACTGGTTCTAGCTGGGAGTGGGATTCTGCGTCTGTCTCTGGTATAGGACCTTTTACTTCCACGACCACAAATAATTTCCCACCCTTCCCTGCTTCAGGAACTTCTATAAACGTTGTATTTACCTAATGAGTGAAATAAAAATAAAAGAAGAACCCATATATAGTAAGGTCATTGGCACTTATCCAGATGTAGACGAGAATAATTCTGCTTTTACTAGACTAAGTTTTAGTCTCAAACATCCGATAACAAAAGAAGAAATATACTACCAACTAAATAAAGAGGATAGTAAAAACTTACTTATAGAAAAAGAAGACGGATTGTACGTTGAAGAAGACAACGTAAATTATCTTATAGATGGTCACTGTGTTGCTGAGTACCTAGAAGCCTTAAGCCTCGCATGGAAACCGGGAGAAGAAGCTGTTGATATACCTAGTGAATGGTGGGACGAAGTAAAAATAGTACCAAAAGATACAGCTATGTGGGATGAAGTTTATGTTGATAAAGAAATTGTAAAGATCGATTATAGCGTTGGTTGTAAAGGCACGCTTCTAAATAAACTTAACGACTTAATATCTTTAGTTAGAGAAAAATTTCCTAACGACTCTGGTTTTAAAAATAATAAAAATAATATTATTGGCATGTACTTAGATAACCATTCAATAAGACCACCTTATAAATCAAACAATACAATTACTGTTTATCATATGTACTACAAAAAAGATTGGTTTCAAGAATTATTAAAAGAATATAAAGTTCCAGAACAGGGTTACAAATATTATTTTTGGTTTGGTTTTAAATATGATTTAGACTCAAAAAAGAGATACCTTAAAGTGGTTATCGAAGACAATGACACAACAAGTAACTACCAAGCTAACCCAGATTCTTTTATTCCAAGACCGCAGTTACCACATTGTAATGAACCTTACTTTGCAAAAATTTATAACCCCGACGGTACCGAAGCAGATGAATACGATGTATTTTTTTCAACCACGCCTAAAATTATGAAAGCATATTGTGAAGAAAATGAGTTAAGTTTCCCATTTCCAGAAGACAAAGAAGACGAGTATATTTGGACTTATGGTTTAGTTTACGATAAAAAGACCCTTAAAATAAAACAAGTAAAAGGATATATTAAGAAAGCACAAGAGGTTACACCTTGGTTGATATAAAATTAAATACAAAAGAGATAGATAAAAAATTCTACAAAAAAGTAAAAGAAGAAGAAAAATTAAGGAAAGAGTTTAGAAAAAAATTTTATAATTAGTTATGTGGAAATATTTTACTGAAGACGAACTTAAGTGCAAACATACTGGGATATGCAAAATGGACCCAGAGTTTATGAAAACTCTTGAAAAAATACGTGAAGAAGTAGGAATTCCGTTTATAATAACAAGTGCCTATAGAGATCCAACGCATCCTATAGAAGCAAAAAAATCACAACCAGGAGCTCACGCAAGTGGCAAGGCTGTAGATATACTTGTACGAGGTTCGGATGCCTTTAAGTGTATAGAAGTAGCGTTAAAACACGGTATAACCGGGCTTGGTGTGAAGCAACATGGCGACTCTAGATTTATACATCTAGATACTTTAGAAGCCACTAGTACCAGACCAAGACCTTGGGTTTGGAGTTATGGCTGATTCACAAGAACAACGACTAGAAAAGATAGAAGAAAAATTAGACAGACTAGCAGATGCAGTCGTTTCTATCGCTCGTATTGAAGAACGAGTAGCTACTGTTCTTAGGCAGAATGACAGGTTTTTTATTAGAATGGATAAGATAGAGCAACGTTTAGACGACGTAGAAGCACAATCCGATGTCAATTCTAATACAGGACGATTTATAGAAAGATTTATGTGGATTGTTGTAGCCGCAGGAATAGGATTATTAGTATATTTTTTACGCACATAGGAGGTATTTATGGCGGATCCAATAACAAAGTCAGTAGTAGGTATAGCTGGCAACGTTTTAAATAAATTTGTTGCAGACAAAAACTTAAAAATGCAACTTGAGCATGAGCTCAAGACACAATTACAAACAGCTAATCTTGCTCAAATAGAGGTTAATAAAGTAGAAGCAGCTAGTAAGAACTGGTTTGTAGCGGGCTGGCGCCCGTCTGTAGGCTGGGGTTGCTCAGTTGCAATGATTGTACATTTTATTGTACTACCTGTAGGTGAATGGATTGCTGCATTGTCTGGTGTAAAAGTAGATATGCCAGAGTTTGATTTTACTCAACTATCTACAATACTTATGGCTATGCTCGGAATGGCTGGACTTAGAACTTTTGAAAAACAAAAGAAAGTAGCTAGAGGAGATGACTAATATATGGCTTACTTTAAGTTAGTCAATTTTAATGGTATTGCACCCCAAGTTTCACCTAGATTGTTAGGTGAAGGTTTAGGTCAGACTGCAAACAACACAGACTTAGATCGTGGTGTGTTAACACCAATTACTAGTAATAGCACAATAGCCACATTAAATGCACAAGCCAGAGCTGGTTTGTATAGGTATGACTTTGGTGGTCAAGTTTATAATTTAGAGTTTACTAATGCTGTAAATGTACAACCGGGCCCTGTAGCAGATGATGCTTTTGACCGTTTGTATTGGACTGGTGCTGGATTTCCACAAATGGGTAGTTCTACACAACTACTTGCTTCTGGGTCTGGTGCATACCCAAGAAGTTTTTTTAGATTAGGTATACCTGCACCAACTAGCGCTGCAAGTACAAGTATAACTTCTGGTACAGATGATGGTACACAAACACAATACAGCACATCCTATGTATATACTTTTGTATCTGCATTTGGAGAAGAAGGTCCACCGTCGCCGGCGTCCACGGTATTAACAAAAGTGGATGGGCAAACTGTAACTATCTCTGGTATGGACACTGCTACTTCTAAAAGCAATACTAATTTAGCTAATAAACGTATTTACCGTTCTAATACCGGTTCTAATACTACTAATTTTCAATTTGTAAAAGAAGTTACTTTAGCTACCGCAAGCACAACTGATAATTTAAACAATGATGCTTTGGCTGAGGTAATACCCTCTACTTATTGGATTGCACCACCAGACGATGACACTAGCACTTATCCTAATGGACAGATGTTAGGTTTGACTGCTATGGCTAATGGTATCTTTGCTGGATTTAGTGGTAAAAGAATTTGTTTTTCAGAACCTTTTTTACCACATGCTTGGCCCGTAGCATACCGTATAACACTTGAAGAAGAAATTGTAAGTATAGCTATGGCGGGGCAAGTGTTATTTATTGCTACAAAAGGTACACCTTATATAGCCGCAGGTACAGACCCTCAGTCTATGAGTGTCATACGTATGGAAGCAGCCCAAGCATGTTTAAATAAAGAGTCACTTGTAGATATGGGTGACTTAGCTATTTATGCTTCACCTGATGGTTTAGTAGGTGCTTCGGGTAGTGAAATTACAGTGTTAACAGCAGGATTAATTACACCTAAACAATGGCAAGCACAGTTCTACCCCTCTACAATTAAGGGTTTCTTATGGCAAGGTAAATACATAGGACAATATTATACTGGCTCTGCTTATGGTGCTTTTATGTTTGATCCACGCGGTGGTAAGAATGCTTTTACAACTATTAGTTCTTTAGCAACGGGGCATGCACAAGGTGGTTTTACTGATCCTGATGATAATGAGCTGTACCTTATTGATTATGATTCGGGTGGTGGCAATGCTCAAGTAGAGCTTTTCCAAGGCAGTACTACAAACACCACACAAACATTTAAAACATCACAATTTGTTTTACCTAGACCTACCAGCATGAATTTTGTAAAAGTAGAAGCCGAAGCATACTCTGGTTCTGGTATTACGGTAAAAGTATTTGGTGATGGTACAGAAATATTTGACGCTACAATTACAGCCTCTGGATCCGTGTTTAGTGCAACAGGTTCCGCGCCTACGTCTTTTAGTGCAACAACAATTATGGAACCAATTTTAAGACTACCTACTGGTGTACACAAAGTGTATGAAGTAGAAGTATCAGGTGCACATACTATAAATGAAGTCTGTATTGGAGAGTCTATTGATGAACTGAGGGCTATCTAATGGCTACCGACGAAACTAAATTACCTGCAATACCACCAATACCCTCTAATGCTGATCCACAATTAAAAACATATTTAGCTGCAGTTGATGAGGTACTAAAAGTAAGGTTAGGCACACTTGGAGACCCTAAAGATAGAGCGGTAACTGTACGAGAACTTATTGATGCTGGAATAGCTGAAAATTTTTTAGAAAATCCGTTTAACCCAAATGCGGGCACACCAGAAAATA
>CEQP01045009.1_pt1 | contig 14201 bp, 25 predicted proteins | sample 356291 | NCBI WGS metagenome assembly CEQP01 (sample SAMEA2621221, study PRJEB7988) | marine metagenome | isolation source: saline water (ENVO:00002010), including | reverse complement strand
CGGGCCGGGGTCGCCAGATCCAAAAGAAGAACCCCCGGGCGGGAGTGCCGCGCCGGGGGTCCTGGTCGCTCGGCGGTTGACATGACGACGAGCGGAAATCAACCAGGCTAAAAGTGGAATCGTCACTCGATGAATTCCTCGACGCTCGGATCTTGGGTAATCGCTGCGATCGCTAACGCCCTCGCCGTGCGTCTGGGGACGGCATTGCCGATCTGCTTTGTGATCTCGGTCTTGTTCCCGGTGAACTGGTAGGACGGCAGGAATCCTTGCGCGGCGGCGAGTTCGCTGGGTTGCAGCATCCTGAACTTGATATCGAGAACGTAGGTCTTGCCGTCCTGTTCGAAGGTTGTCGGCTCAACGAGGGAGATAGCCCCGGCAGTTGCTACGGTGGGGAGTGGCTTGCTGACCGATCGTGGTGCGCCTCCAGAGTGCTGGGGAAGAATGAATGGCTCGACCACTCCGAATCGGGCCTTTGTCGTCACGGTGGGGAGCGGCTTGTCGATCTTCTGGGCGCGGCCTTGTCCGTAGAATTCGGTAATGAATGGCTCGATCAGGCCGTGGCGGGGGTTTGATGCGACCACGGTGGAAAGTGGCTCATTGATGTCCTCCGGGCGGGCCTTGCTGCTGGCGTTATCGATCGGGACGATGAACGGCTCGCACAGTGCCTTGTTATTCTTTGCCGTGATCGCTTGCAGTGGCTCGGTGAGGGCCTTGACCCGGGAGGAGTCGGATCCGCCAGTGTGTGAAACCGTGGCTATGAACTGCTCCCCGCCGAATTTCTTCAGTCCCTCGGCAATCCGCTTCAGCGTGTTCTGGGCAAGAGGTTTGGGGCGACCTCCCGGCATGGAGGGATAGATGCTCCGGGATTCGATCGACCAGTCGATGATCTCCTTGGCCGGAACCCATGCCCGGGGGGCATCTTCCCCGTGGGTTGCTTCGGGCCAAACAATCTTGCGGTCTCCAAGCTGGGCTTGCACGAATAGACGCTTACGGGTCGTCGGGTCTCCGTAATCCGCGCAGCAGAGAACCCGGTGATCTACCTTGTAGCCGATCGCTTCGAGGTTAGCGATCCACGCTTGAAATAGCTTCCCCTTCTTGGATGGGATCGGTTGTCCGTCTGCTGTCGGTCCCCACTGTCTGAATTCCTTGACGTTCTCCACTAGGATCGTTTTGGGGTGGAGGGCATCTGCCCAGCGGGCAACGCACCATGGGGTGGCGCGGGATTGATCCTTAACCGGGCGACCACCACGAGCGACACTGTGATGAGTGCATTCCGGGCTTGCCCACAGGACATCAAGCTGACCGTCCTCGAAATGATGGCGGGGGTTGATGCTATCCACTGATGCGCAGAGGTGCTTTGCGGTGGAGTGGTTGAGTGAGTGGGTATCGACTGCTGTTTCCCAATGGTTGATTGCGGTGAGTTCGATCCCTCCATACTGGGGGATGAGTCCCGCCGCCTCACAGAGTCCTTGGGAGGTTCCGCCAGCACCGCAGAACAGGTCTGCGGCGACTAAGTATTTGTGGTCTGTTGTTGTCGTCATGTCGGGGACACGATAGCGGATCGTGCCGGGATGTCAACAATGCAAAAGGCCCGCCGATATCATGGCGGGCCTTTTCGGATCTGGGTCGGCTGGGTCAGACTGATCTCCCGTCGTCGTCCACCCGGCGACCAGTCACAGCAGCATGGCCGAGATTGCGTAACACGGTCTCGATGCTTCCGCCGTGTCCGTGATGGCGCAGGATCGCTTCATGCGTCACTGCCTCCGCGAATTCATCAGGGTTTGCGGTCGTCGTCACTACCAGGTCATCAGGGTAAACCTCGAAGTCATAAGAGAAGAGATCAACCCAGGTGTGGTCATTGATGTTGGGCGTTTCGTCCGTCATCGGGTCGATTGGGGCCGGGTTGTATCCTTGCGGAAGGGTCTCACGGTCCTCGTAACGGTCGTGATTCAAAACTTCTTTTGCCCGGGACATCAGGTTTGTCACATGAGTATTGATATCCTCTTCTGGAATACCATTTACTAATGCTCTTAATGCTTGCTCCAGTTGAAGCAAGCGGTCGTCGTTCTCCTGTTTCGGCGCGGAGTGTCTCCCGGTCAAGGGGACGGGCTCGCCCACGGTTCCCTTTATGGGCGGCATCTGTTTTACTCCTGATTCTGTTCTCATTTCTTGGTGTTGGTCTTGGTTAGCATTGGCGCAGGTCGGCGGCATTGCCTCCCTGCTTCTGAAGTCTCTCGGCCATGGCGAGACAGTGGGCGGGATCGGCGATGAAGTTGCCGCTTTCCCGCGACACTATCCCATTTTCCCGCGCCCAGTGTCCCCAAGCAAAACTGCGGCCAAGGCCCACGGTGGTGGTGGTGCTGGGCCAGCGATCTGCGGGGAGGTTGATGAACTGCTCCCAGTCCTTGCCGAATGTCTCATCTTCCCGATCTGCTCCCCACCTTGAGTGCCTCCCCAGCATTGCCTTCATCTCCATGTGCAAGGCCCGCATGAATAGCTTAGGGTGAGTCCCAGCGAGCCACCAGAGTTCCCATTTCTGCGAGGCAGGGCAGAACCAGCACGCCGACTTGATCGGCACCGGGAGTCCTGCCTGGATAATGTTTTGAATGCACTCCTTTCGGGTCCACCCAAGCTGTTGAAGCGGGAACGAATAGCGGAAGTTTTTATCCTCTTTCGTGAAGCTGTTTTTCCGGCGCAAGTCTGCCTTGCTTGAGTCGAATCCGATCACCTTGGTGATCTTCTTCCCGGTCTCCTTGGCCTCAATCCATAGAGGGTGCGGGGGGCGTTGATTCGGTCCCTTTGTCACTCCCATAATGGCGTAATCCTGTGGCTTTTGCTTCCACTTAACTGAACATCCTTTCATGCCGAAAGCGATTGAGGGGAGCGTCTCGTTCGCTGTGTTGTTTCCTTCGAGATCGTCGTATGGTGTGCTGTCAAGCGTAGCCAGTTTGCAGACGGTGATCGACGGGAAGTCCCGGGCCGCGAGCCATTCGTTCATGGTGTCGAGATACTCGATCGTCTCCGGTTTCTCTCCGCCAGTATCTGCGAAGGTGATCACATCGGGGCGGATCCCCTGCCGTTGCATCTCGACCAGCATTGCAGTACTGTCCACCCCTGCACCATAGCAAGCGATCGTTCCGGCGGAGTTGAAGGGAAGCGTGATCTGGTTCGTCGTCATGTCGGGAGAACAACTACCCCAGCCGTGCCAGGTGCGCAACATCAAACAAAAGAAAAAGCCCCCGGGGTTGCTGACTGCTGGACAGTCCCCGGAGGCTTCATGTTTTGGCAACTCGCCAAATCTACTTTTCGCAGGTCAAGTAAATGATGTTCCCCTTCCGGATCTCGTCTGCCATTTTCTCGTCCGCCTTTTCCGCTTCTTCGTCGGGGAAGAAGTAGATCGGCCTTGCAGTCGCTTTCTTCCACCCTGCGGGTTTACGGGCATCAAGGCATTGGATCTGCACCTGCACACCGGGGATCCCCTTGGTTGTCCCGTTCTCGGTAGCCTCTAAGGCCCGAGCCTGGGTATATGCCTCCTTATCCATCGCAAAAGCCAAAGCCTTCGCGTTGAGGTCGTCGAATGTGGTGAACTCGATTTCACGGGATGGGCATTTGAGGATATCCATCATCATCAGAGATGATGACTTCCATTCCCCTTCGTCTCGGCTTGGTGCCAGTATCAGTTTGGCGTGTTTTGTCTTCATGTCAGGGGAGGGGATAACACCACCGTGCCGGGTTGGCAACAACGGATTTCACATTTCTTCGAGATCCAGAACTGCCGGGGCGATTTCGTCGTCGAGTTCCGGGTCATGCTCCCGGGCGTGATCGGCAAGCTGTTCGGTTAAGTCCTTCGCAAGATCCCGGCCCAGGTGCTCGGCCAGCTCGTCCTCATTCTTTGCGGTCGTCTCTAAGGCCGCGACTCCCCCCCTGTCAGCGACAAGGAGGGATCCGTTCCAGCGTATGTAGGTAAATGATGCCATTTAGTCGTTTTGTTGCGGAGCGTCATTAGGAACAACGTCAGGATCCTCCCCGATCCGGGCTTCCCCGACAATGTTCCCGTTATAGTCAACCAGTCGATGCGCTTCCCCGTCCCAGAGGTTAATGACGTTGATCCTGTCAAGAATTCGGCGGATTTCCTCGCTGGGACACTCTGCAAATGCTGCGTTATCAAGCTGGATTGTAATTCGTAAATTCATGCTCTCGCCTCCTCCTCGTCGTTGATCTCTTTCACCATCGCAAGGGCATCTTTTATGGGCATCAAGTTGAGAACGTGATGCACGCAAGGGCGCATAAGAAGTGCCTGAAGGTTTGGGGGGGTGGGTTTGCACTTGTAGACGAATACGGCCCGGTTCCCGTCTGCCATCTCGACCGTGTAACTCCTAATCTTCAGCCTCCTTCGCAAATCCCTTTCGCGCAAGTGATCGTTCACCAGGTCGCAGCAAATGCTTTCTAGAGTCGGCTGGAAACCATCCGCGAAGTATTTCGAAGGCTTCCGGTCGTAAGTCTCCTTGATTCTCTTTTCAAGGTCGCGCACATCGTCGTAATTGCCGGACAAGGGATGAACCTCATCGCTCCCCCCGAATCCCGAATTTCGAACGGTGGCGAATCGCTTGCCGTCCACGTAGATCGCGGCCTGATAACAGTGCGTTTCTTCAGAAGCGAACGCACTGTGCTTTATCGCTTTAAGGGCGATAACTGGTTTTCTTTCTATTGTTGCTTTCATGTCAGGAAACCGAGTAGCACACATCGTGCCGGGTTGACAACATTAAATTGCGGCGTTGTAGCGCGGGAGAGATCGAACGAAGGAATCCTGATTGGATCCCTCTTCCGTGATCCTCTCCCCAAACCTACCAATTGCCTTGAGGAAGGCCGGGGCATCGCAGTCTTCCTCCAAGTAGGCCAAACCTATTTCCTTATCCACGTAGGAATAATCGGAGATTTTCACTCCTGACAACACCACAGATTCGATTGGGCATTCGAGCCACCCATGTCCCGGGTCACTCACGAACCTGAGCGGGGACAATGTCTCAAACCTGAACCCCAGGTAGTCGGGGATCGGTGACCCTGCTTTGCAGTGCTTCAGATTCAGCAGTGAGTAACCGGAAAGCACACGCTCGCCATCGAGGTCTGCGCGGGAATCATGCTTTCCTGCCACATGCTCATTATAAGCGTTCACGAATTCTTCAGCCCTCTGCTCGGTCTCGTGATATTGAAGCGATAGCTTCCCCTCCTGATCGTGCGAAATCGAGGTCGCATGTAATCTGATTTCGATGTCTAGCGGTAGTCTTGTGTTGTCCATGTCAGGCAACCCAATACCACCACCGTGCCAGGTGCGCAACATTTAATTCAGGTGCGTCTTGACTAGCAATCTCTCCATCGTCACGGCCTGGGGGTTACAATCCGGAGCGGTGCAGATTTCCCGCGCTACCTCGATCCTGTCTTCCCCGGTCAGGAGGGGACATGTCTTGATCACTGCTCCCAGAATCTCCGCCATGTCAGGAGAGGAAAGGTCACTGTCTGTCAGTGCCTTAATAAGCTCTACCATCAGTTCCCCCTGACTCTCACTGATCAAGGGATCCTTGTCGTCGTCGTCATTGTCTAAGCGATTATTCATAGACTCCCTCCCGTGTCTCGAAAGGAAATGCCATGTCGAACGCTTCTTCCCCGGCTGGGTCGATCCTTCCGCTCATCGTTGACCAGACGAGAAGATCGGCCTCGGCAAGGGAGAGCATTGGGAAGTGACTCCTGTAAAGCGATATGGCTATAGCCTCATAGAAACGATAATCATCCTTGTTCGCGTATATCTTGCGCGGCACATCAACGCCCATTTTTGCGAGCCACTTGATAACATGAGTATCTAGCACAACGTGCTCCACGTCTTTCCTGGTGTGCAAAAGAAAGAATCTTGCGGTTTTCGGCCCGACTCCGTGGATGCCTTCCAGGTCGTCGAGTGTGCAGGTTTCAAGGTCGAGGGATAGTGACTCGACCAATGCCCGAGAGATTCGCGTGTATTGTCCGGCCTTGTGCGCCACCAGTTTGCTCCTGATTCCCTCCGGGCCTAGTTCGCTCATCCACTTAAAAGGAGTCTCGTCGCGCTTCATGGCTCGGCGGAGGAGGTCTGCCACGACTCGTGCGGCGTATTCTGAATTTCTCCCAGCCACCACGATACAGAACGTCCAGAATGCCTGGAGCTGGGCTTGACTGCGGTCGTAGTCCGTTACCCTCATGGGGTCTATCATAGGTTTCTCTTTTTTAGTATCCATGGGGCAAGTAACTTCTGGGGTTGTCGATCATTTCTAAATAATCACTTTTGTAAGGGCTACCGAAGCGGTCGAGGTCCTTGACGCAGGAATCACAAAAGATGTCTCCATCATAGGGATCCTCGTTTCCGTTCCATGCGTCCTCGTCAGGCTCCTCAGCGTCGCACCGGGTGCAGGTGCGAGGCTCAAATTCTTCTTCTTCTTCTTCTTCCGAGTCCATGTCTATCTGGTTCTTCTCTTTGCTTATTGTCTGTTTTCATAACTATGCTCCCATTCTAACTCCGTTATCAATCTCGACATCTACATCGGAGATGTCCTTGCCAGTAAATGAGATTTTAAAGTCGGGGGTTTCTTCAAGTAGGTCTTTAACCCAGATTTGATATTCTTGGTGCGGTCCAAGTGTGACATACAGGGAGAAGCCCGCATCAACTGCGGCGTTATAGATCGCAGAGTGGATTTGGTCTTTTCGATTTATCATGTCCTACCACCAGGAAGTATATTCGATAGTGTAGCCCTCGCTGATTGCCTCCCGTGCGAGCCTGATAAACGTGAAGGTTTCCGCCTGTAGGGCTTTAAGCCACTCCCTGTCTTCATCACTCCTCTCTGGGGAATCCGGGCTACCGCTTGTGTCCCCACCGAAAAAGAACCCCTCCGTTTTCGGGAGGTTATCCGCCTTAACCACGGTCTCAAGCAGGTCTAAATCCTCCTCCACCAGTTCGACTGGGACGCAGTTAAACTCCCCGCCCCCCCCGGTCTTGGCTCGCCAGAGTGACTCCATCCAGCCTTGCAATGCGTTATGTTTCCTCCAGCGTGCGAATTCAGTTTTTACGATTGTTTCCGTGCGAGTTTCTACGTCGTAGCTACTCTTCACCTTGTTTGCGTGTTGGTCTAATCCCATGTCGGGGGGATAGATACACGCAAGGGTTGATCCCGTCAACAACAATCGTGCCGCATTGGCAACAATCCTATCCCTCTACGTCCCAGATTTCCTCGTAATATGTTTTCCCGTCATGCGCCTCAGCCGTCTGGACAAAATGAATGCGGTTAACATAGTGGTGAGAGGGTCCGTAAAGCCAGCACCGAGAGGGTCCGTCATCCTCTCCCTCGATGACGGACCAAAGATACTTGTCCTCAACCCCTGCGTCCCTGGCCTCTTGCAAGGTGTCGAACCGGGCTATTTCCTCAAAAGGAAAGACCTTGTCATCTTCGTTAGACTCTTCAGACATGGTTTTTACAGATCGGTAGAAATCTCGACTTCCCCTAGAGCTTTATGAAACTCCAGGTATTTTCTCTCCTTTGATTCTTCGGAGAACTCGTCAAAAGACTCGTCATCCATAGAGTCAAACCGTGACGAAATCTTTTGTGCAAGCTCGACAAGTTCTTCTGCGAGATTCCGGAAGTCCTCCAGCGTGTATTCAGTTTGAGATGATGCCATCAGATGTTTCCGCAAGGGATCGTTTGAGTTCGGCCAAGTTGTCGCCGGCCTTGATGTCTGTGGAGATTCCCTTGTAGCTCATCGTCCACCCGGAGAACCTCAATGGTTTTCCCTCTCCTCGTTTCGGCCTTATGGTCACCCCTAGTGATGTCGCTACCGATCTGGCTTGAGATCGCAGTCTTCTGGCTACCAAGTTGAACTCGTTGAGTTCGTAGGATCTCTCTGGGAGGGCGGGTAGGTTGTCGCTTTTTATTGTCTGCATGTCGCGTGACGTTCTCGCACGATTGAATTTGACCGACAAGGGGAAAGTTGCCATTTTGGCAAAGACATGAAAGTTAACACACTAATTCACAACTTTGACAACCTGGTAATCCATTCCGGTATAGACCGGGCAGCAGGACTAGCCAAGCTAATCCCCGCTTATCAAGATATGTCCTCACCTTTGTTTATTCACAGTGAAAGCGGCATCGGGAAAACCCATCTCGCTAGGGCCTTGGATTTCAAATTGGAAGGTCGATCTCAGTATGTGACGGGTCTTGAGATGAACAATTTTTTGCGCGGGGGTGTCTTGCAACCGTGGAATCAATTTAGAGAAGGGCGGGACAATGACGGGTCGTCGGTTCTCATTATTGATGGAGTCCATGAGGTGACCGATTCATTTGCCCAGTTTCAACTAAAAGGGATCCTCGACCAGAAGAGTGCTTATTCCGGGTGCTCCATTGTTGTCACTTCGAACCTGTCCCCGGCCTTGCTAAAGGGAATTCCTGAAGGTTTGCAGAGAGGTTTGGAAGGGACTATTTGCGCTATCAATCCCCCCACGCAGGAGGAAAGGCTAATGATTTTGCGCTTCTGGAACGAGCATGGCCCAATGGGGTGGTCCCGGAACATTCCGCTTCATCAACCCGGAATCGTTTGGAGTCAAGGTCACCCTCTTCCGCAAAGTCTGCTGCAACTGCTTGCGTCTCGCATACAATCAAGCCTCCGTCGGTTGAGGGCAGCATTTGATCGGGCCATTTTAGAGCAACGGCTGGAGGCCCGCCATTCCTGGGATGACGAGAAGTCGCGGTTTGTATGGACTGAGCAAAGGGTTATGAGTGTTCTGGGAGATTACCTGGCGCATGAGGAAACCTCTTCTCTTGAGAGGATTATGGAACTTATTTGCTCTCACTTTGACCTTACTCCCAACAATCTTACGTCTCGCAGTAGAACAGCTAAACTTGCGCGGGCTCGGCAGGTGGGGATGTTTTTGGCCCGAAGGCACACCAATAAATCGCTTGTGGAAATAGGGGAGTTTTTCGGGAAAAGACATCACGGGACCGTTATTCACGCCATAAAACAGGTCAAAAGGAGTCTTGAGACCGGAAATAATGAAGCGCATGACATTAGGATCCTTGAAAAGGGTCTGCCTGTCTGCTAGAGGGAGATAGTGAGCATCTCTGTAGAAGGGTTTCGTGACCTTATAGAAGGGGCATCTGACCAGGAATTAGCCGGATTCGCAGCAGTGAGTCCGGCTATTCATTTTGCGACATTTGTCCATATCCACGACAAGGGGAACAGGTTGATTCGTCCCATTCCGAATATCCTGCAATTAAGGATGTCTCAGGTTTACGAGCAATGTATGGATTGGGGGATCCCGTGCCGCATGGTGGTCTGTAAACCGCGACAGGTAGGGTGCAGCACGTTCACGGCTCATATTATTTACCACCATGAGCAGAGGTTCAGGTCTACCGGAATAACGATTGCTGATGTTTCTGATAATAGCGTAGGGTTGATGAAGAAGGTTGCCGAGTATTCCGAAAGGGACGCTTTCCCGTGGAATAATCAACTTCGCTCAATGGCCAAAAGACTGGAGTTCAGTAATGGCACCGTTCACACGATCGACTCAGCCGAGAACTGGAAGGCTGGAATTTCCCAAACCCGTCAAGTATTCCACGCTTCAGAGATCGGCAAATGGCCCAAGTCTGGAGTTAAAGAGGATCGAAGGGTGATGGCTTCCGTTATGCCCTCGATCGCAAAGCAACCTAATACTGTCGTCATTGCGGAGGGAACTCCGGACGGGGCCGTGGGGTGGCTTTATGACCAGTGGCACGGTAAGGATGCTCACGGGGCTCCCAATTCTTACTATCTTGAGGATGTGGTGAAGATGCGAGCAGAAGGAACCATGCCTGGAGTTGTTTGGATTAAGGTTTTTGCTGCGTGGTTTGAGTTTTCCGAGCATCAGCACGATGGGCAGGATGGTCGTCCTCCTTTGCCAAAAGGAGAAGAACGCGCAATACTGAAAACCTTAACTGAGAGGGAGAGAAGGGGGCAGGATCTCTATAATTGGACTTTGGGGCAGATTGCATGGAGAAGGGCTATTATCGCTACAGAGTGCGGGGGTGATGAGGAACTTTTTGACGAGTATTATGCGGAGGATGACATGTGCTGTTTCCTGTCAAGTGGTCGCCCCAGGTTCAACATGGGATGTGTCACTGCTATGGAGAAAATGGCCAAGCTGATCACTCCGGAGCGCGGATTCCTCATCTCCCAGCCGGACAACAAAACGGTCCAATGGAACAGGGATTCTCAGGGAGATATTGAAATTTGGGAGAAACCACAGGAAGGGTGCCGCTACCTTGTGTCTTGTGATCCCATGACTGGGACTGACCAGACGAGCGGCAAAGACCCTGACCGACACAGCATTGGGGTTCTCCGGCAGGGATACGACAAGGGTATTCACGGAGGTGACCCAGTGGATCCTATGCTTGTCGCAAGGGTGAAGGGGCCTTACCTGGCAGACGCCGATCAAGCTGCCGGACAAATCATAAACCTGTCCCGAATGTATGGTGAGTGCATCGTCGTTCTTGAGATCAACATGGGCCTGGGAATCCTTGAGCTCCTCAAGTTCTCCGGGGTTCCTCTTCTACAGAGGGAGGTTTTTGACGCTCGGGTAGGCAGCAAAAAGCGCCAATTCGGCTACAAATTGTCCAACAGGGACGAGAGGAGATATGTAATTGACGCCCTTGCCACTGCCATACGGGAGATGGCTTTTGTTATTCGTTGCCCTCACGCTTTGGGTGAGTGCAAAACCTTTGTCACTAGCGCCAACGGCAGAGACGAGGCTAGGGCTGGGACGCATGATGACGACATCTTCATGTTGGCTATGGGGTATATCTCTCTTTCAAGCGCAACTATGCTTTCCGGCCGTGTCCGCAAGAGAAGGGATCCCCCGGATAGAAAAGACTGGAGAACTATTGGCTCACACTGGTAATGGCTAACATCATAAATGTAGGTAGATGGATGGGTGAGATCCGGAACAGGGCTCGCCTGGTGGTAATATCGGAGGAGTTGAAGACTCTGGAGTCTGACTTGGTCGCCGGGAAACCCGTGACTAAAGAAGGGTTGGATCGCCTGAAATCTGTCCGTGATCTTGTCCACGACATGGCTACGGGTGACAAAAAGTGACCTGGTCTACGTGAAAACCCGAATACACGTAAACCAGCACCGCATTAAGGCTAACGCGAAGAACGGGACTTGTGATCCCGTCCTAACGGTTAAGACCTATAAAAGTAACGATTATGCTCACGAAGTAATTGTAAGCGGTCCCTGTAGGGTTGTTTACAGACCAGACGCCCCTCTGCCATGTGGTGCAAGGGTATGGATAGAGACTGATTCCGAAACCATCCCTTTGACAAGGGAAGGGGAGGCGCTTGTTGACGAGTGCTGTTGAATTAACAAGCAGTCACTGTTGCCACGCCTCCCCAAATCTAATCCCTCTACCTTTTTCTGCGCAGGGCAAGAAGCAGAACGACTACGATAGCTATTAGCATAATCTCGTTCACTTCAAGTCTCCTTCCCCCGATTCTCCAAAAATGACACCTGCCATTTTGTAAAAGGTCTCCTCGAATTCGGTGCCAACAACTTCATCGAGATCCTCGATAGAAGTCCTCGGGTCCAGCTCCTTCATCTTTCCCATGGATAATTCCACCGCTTCTGACTTATCGAAGTCCGGCACAGTTTCATCTATCTCCTTAGCGGGCAACAGCTTTGCGATCGGAGCGTTGCCAATACAAAGGTAAAGACCTGGCTCTGGTCCCCGGCCCGCCCCAGCCGCTCTCACCGCATACATCACTTTGATGCTGCCCGGGTCCATCTCTATCATCCGGCGCTTTTCGTATAGCTTTTGCAGTACGCTTTTATTTGTCATCGACATGTCTTCTCGTTGTTAATGGTCACTCTTCAACCTGTAACTGCTCACGGTGACAAGCTGCCCCTGCCTTTTCACCTTCTCGGTCTTGTTTTCAATGACATGACCTTCCCTCCTGAGATTGCTTACTCTCGTTGCGGGACTCAAGGATCCGCTGGCCTTCGCTAGAGTCGGAAGCCCGACCCATTTTCCCCTACGCCGTGCCAAGGCGTTGAGTATCTTTTGGTTCTGTGTCTTAGTTGCCATAAATCATTCCCCCTTCGGGAGCTGGCCCAGTGCCCAAACCGGAATCGCTTGCGGGTGGTCGGGCTCGACCTCGACCATGTCGGTAGCCGCCTTATTAGAGGCTATAAAGCGAAACTTACAAGCAGACGGGGGGTAGCGATGCCCTAGCTTGTCCTCCACCACGTTGATAAGGTAATCCCTGGAATACTGCGCAAGAGATATCCAGGCGTCCCCTAGTGGCGCTACGGAAGTAGCGTCAGACTTCATGGCTCCCAGTTTTTCTTGAGCAAAAGGAGACCATGATTGAGGCGTAATCCATAAAGCGGGGTTTCTGTAACCCACAGAAAAATCGCAGACCTCTCCATTGGGTAGCATCGAGTAAGTAACTCTCGATATGGCGCATTTGCCGTAAATCAACAGGTGCCTCTTTTCGAACCCTGCGCTTTCGTCTCCCTCCTTGTTCACGACCAAGTCGCCCACCTTTTTCTCGTAAGCGGGCTCACTCATTAGGTCCGTTATAAGCCCCCAGGTCTCAAAAGGTATCGGCTTGGGGATCTTCCTTTTCGCGTTAGACCTACAAAAAGACTGGAACTCCTTATGGCAATCCAAGGGAATAAGGTGAAGTAAAGATTGCGCTCTCCATTCGTGAATCATCGCCATAAGACGATTGATGGTGCTTTCGTAAAACTTGCCCTTCTTTGAGTCGGCACCATGCTCTTTCTTCAGGTTGGCTATTGCTGCATCAAAATCTAAAGGTTTCCAACCGCTATCCGGGTCGGAGGGATCTAAGTATTTAATCATTTGTCTATTTTTTTGGCGAATTCCAGCACTGCTGAAAAAAAGTCCGGGAGGGGGTTTCTGTCTGCCGGATTCACAGTGTCCCATTTCACCTTGCTCCCGAACTCCTCCAGCTCATCTCTGCTAATGCTGCTTTTCTTCTCGGAGGCAATGGATTTCCAGATGTCCATATCGGGGTCGCACGGCATGGCCCAGGTTTGCTCCGGCTGGGTCTCTTTCTTTATAAATGTTCTCTCTACGCAATGAACAAGAAAAAAGGCCGGACATCCTAGAGACCATCGGTGAAGCATAAACTCCCTTTGGTTGACCTTGCTGGCACTGTCGTTCATGTGGTCTAACTTGGACCCGCTTATCACCTTGGCATCAAATACAAATTGCCTTCCCCTCCCAAAGATGCCCTCGAAATCCGGGTTGCTGTAGACGGGTCTCCATTGGTGGGTGAGTGACTCGAATACCGCTTTCACGCCGTAGGGCCTCATGTGGTAGAGGTCTTTTTCCTTTTTGGCCCGATCCTTGCACAAAGACTCAAATTCCTTCCCCTTCATTGTGTGGTTCTTGGTTTTTTGCGATATCGGCCTTGAGTTCCTCATGTCGCTTGCGGTCGTATTTCCGAAGAGCTTTCGCCACTATTCTCAACTCCTCACGCTCTCTTCTGCGCTTCCTCGCCTTAGCGATGTGTCTTACCTTTGCCAAGGTGTTGGGAATATTACTCAAATCAAAATACGGCTCGATAGCCCGCAGAAGGTCTGGGTCACACTTCGACATAGGCTCCTTCATACTCCAACCCTTCCCATTCGTTGTTCCGGAGGGCGTGGGCGAGCATAGCCATTCGAAGCTGGTAGGTAGAACGCCCCTCGTCAATGCGCTCCTGCTTCAACTTGTAAACAATCACCTTGTAAGGGGCCGTCTTCTCAACCGCTATGATGATGAAGTGTTCCCGGGGGTTGTCCATGGATCCTGTCCGAATAATGCTATCCGTGTCCAGGTAGTAGGCTCCTTGCGTGTAATACCCGAAGTCCCTGCATTGGGTCCAAAACCTTCTCGGCATAAACTTGGAGGAATCAACGGTCTTCAGGTCGAGTAAGAAGTTCCCCGGATTTTCCTCTGGGCGCAGTCCCGGGCATAGGTCCACCCTGATCTTCCTGATGAATTCGCCTTCAGGATCGGCGCAGACGCCAGTAAGCTCCGCATAGGGTGTGCTTTCGACTCTTGCCTGGTTGATCCAATACATGGCCTTCTCGTCCCTGTAAATAGCATCCCTCATGGCTCGGGCCTCCGCGAGAACCTTCCCGTCTTTGTC
>CEQP01023945.1_pt1 | contig 14339 bp, 11 predicted proteins | sample 356291 | NCBI WGS metagenome assembly CEQP01 (sample SAMEA2621221, study PRJEB7988) | marine metagenome | isolation source: saline water (ENVO:00002010), including | reverse complement strand
TTATATTCAAACCAATAATCAAATAAATCACCTACAATAAATAAAGTTCCCCCATTTTGTAAAATATGATTAAAAAAATTTGACAATGAATTACGTTTTTTTAAATCATAATTTTTACCGTTTAAATTTAAATGCAGATCAGAAATAAAATAAATTGGTAGTTTCATAATTTTTTCAATTACAATTAATTATCCTAATCTAACAATAATTGGAAAATGAATTGTACATATTTGATATAATTTTTTTTTTAATTATGTTTAGGTATATCTGATTGCATTATATATAATTTTAAATAGCATATTTAAATGAAAAAAACAATTTACATATTATCTCTTATGATTTTCTCAACAAATTATATTATGAGTCAAAATTTTGGTCAAAATAAAGTTCAATATAAGAATTTTAATTGGAATTTTATTCAATCCCCAAATTTTGATATTTATTACTATGATGATGGTCAAAAATTAGCTGAATTTACCTCAGAGGCTGTTGAAAAATCATATGATCAGGTTTCAACATATTTAGATTGGAAATTAAAAAAAAGAGTATCTATAATAGTTTATAACTCACATAATGATTTTCAACAAACTAATGTAATTTTACCCTACATGCCTGAAGGAGTAGGTGGGGTTACTGAATTGTATAAAAATAGAATAGTTATTCCTTTTGAGGGTTCCTATGAGGCATTCAGACATGTAATTCATCATGAATTAGTTCATGCTGTAATAAATGACTTGGTATACGGTGGAAGAGCTCAAAATATAATTTCTAATAGAATTCAATTAACTATCCCATTATGGATGAATGAAGGTTTGTGTGAATATCTTTCCAGTCAATGGGATACTAGAGCAGATATGACAATTAGAGATATTGCAATTAATGATATCATTCCTACAATTCCACAATTAAATTATTATTTAGCATATAAAGGTGGTCAATCTGTATGGAAGTTCATTGTTGAAAAATATGGTTGGCAAAAAGTTGCTGAAATTTTTAAACAAGCAAAAAGAACTCAGAATGTTGAAAAGGCTTTTGAAAAATCAATCGGAGTAAATTTTGTTGAATTAACTGAACAATGGCATAAATACATTAAAAAAGAATACTGGCCTGATATAAACGGAAGATCTGAAATCAAAGATTTTTCACAAAAAATTACTGATCATGAAAAATTAAATAACTATTTTAACATTTCTCCTGCAATATCTCCGGACGGTAACAAAATTGCATTAATTACTGATAGAAGCGGTTATTCTGATGTCATAATAATTTCGTCTGATGATGGAAAAGAAATAAAAAAAATTGTTAAAGGTAATAGAACTCCGGATTTTGAGGAATTAAAATTATTACAACCTGGAATATCTTGGTCACCAGATGGAAAAAAAATTGTATTAGCATCAAAAGCAGGTGGTTCAGATGCTTTATTTTTAATTGATGTTAAAAGTGGTAAAAGAGAAAAACTTACATTTGATTTATCAAGTATTTTTACAGCAAAATGGAGTCCTGATGGGAAAAAAATAGCTTTCGTTGGTAATAAATCGAATGCCAGTGATATATACATGTATGATTTTGAAACAAAAAAATTAAATAATTTAACTAATGACGTATTTTCTGATTCTGAACCATCTTGGTCTTTTGATAATAATAAAATTGTATTTATTTCAGATAGAGGTGAACATGTAAATAAAATTGAAGATTTTGATATTTCAAAGCATGATTATTCTCAAACTGACATATATATATATGATTTGAATAATAGACAAATTAATAGAATTACAAAAACTTCTTTTTCAGAAAACTTTCCTACTTTTTCAAACAAGGAAAATAAATTAATTTTTACTTCCGATAACAAAGGCGTTTGGAACCTTTACGTTTATGATTTAAATGAAAATATTTCATTCCCAATTAGTAATGTTTTGACAGGAGTTTTTCAACCAAGCTTGTCAAAAGATGATAGTAAATTAGTTTTTTCGGGTTATTCAAATAGGGGATGGGATATTTATTCATTAAATAATCCATTTGATGACAAAAAACTAGATGTAAAACCTTCAAATTTTATTTTAAATGGAACAGATAAAGATCCATTAGATTTATCCAAAATTAATAAAAATGAAGTTGATAAAAATCAAAATTTAGAGTGGTCAAGTAATTCCTTTTCAAATTGGATATTTGCTCCAGAATACGCTCATTATAATGATGGAATTTTTGATTCAACAGATCTCAAAAAAGAAGAACCTTTGAAATTAAGCAGTTATAAAAATGATGATGGTTCATATGTAACTCAGTCTTATAAAACAAAATTTGGACTAGATTTAGTTTCAGGACAATATATGTATAGTAATACATGGGGTTCAAATGGAACTACTATTTTCTCTTTTAGTGATGTTTTAGGTGATCATAGAATATTAATTGGAACTGAAATGGTTATGGATTTAAGCAATAGTGATTATTCTTTTCAGTATAATTATTTGAAACCAAGAAATGATTATTCAATCGGTATTTCAAATCTTTCTAATATTTTTGGATCCCAATGGAATTTTCTTAGATCTAGATATTTTTTAATTGGATTAAATATTTCAAGGCCAATATCTAGATTTCAAAGGTTTGGCATTGGGCTTGCAAATCATTCACTTTCAAATAAGGAATATATTTTAGCTGGATATAATCAATATGCAGAGGTATCAAATGAAAATTTAAATCTATTATCTTATTCATTAAATTGGACATACGACAACTCTCAATTTGGTTTAACTGGACCATCAGATGGATGGAGAGGAAATATACAATTTAACCAAAGTATAGCAGGATTTGGTTATCCAATGGATTTTAAAACCATTCAAGTTGATACAAGAAGATATTTTAGATTTGGAAAATTATATACATTTGCATTAAGATCAATGGGTGGGATAAGCTTTGGAAAAAATTCCCAACGTTTTTTTCTTGGCGGAACTCAAAACTGGTTATTTGGTAATGGGTTTTCAAATGGAATGAAAGATAATTCAAGATGGAATCAGGATTCAGATGCTGATATTTGGGATCGGCAAAAATCTGATTATCTAAAAGATCTATATTTTTCAGTTTTTGTTCTTCCAGTAAGAGGAGCAAGGCTCGTAGAAAAATATGGAAATAAAGTCTTTCTTACAAACTTTGAATTCCGTTTTCCTTTCGTTAATTATTTGGCATTGGGTTTTCCTTTTAGAGTGATTTTTGGAAATATAAACGGAGCAATATTTGTTGATGCAGGTGCCGCTTGGGAAAATGAATTTAATTTCTCTTCAATTGATCCTGTTTCAGGTAGAAAACAATTTGATGATTTTATAGCTTCTTACGGATATGGTTTAAGGCTAAATATAGGGTATTCAGTTTTAAGATTAGATATTGCAAAAGATTATTTATATGATGGATCAACATCTCCATGGCAATACTATTTTTCACTAGGAGCTGATATTTAAATTATTTATTAAGTGCATCAAGAATATTATATTTTAGCTTGAAAAATTTAATCTTTCTGTGTGAAAAATGCGGTGCTGATTTTCCTAAATGGCATGGTAGATGTCCAAATTGTAAGGAATGGGACACACTTTCAGAGTTTAAAAAACCAAAAAATAAAAAAATAAACTCCATCCTTTTAAACAACTCCGTACCAAAACAAATAAATAATTTTTCCAAAATTGGAAAAAATCATCGAATAAAAACTAATATTAATGAACTTGATAGAGTGCTGGGTGGTGGTTTTGTAAATGGTTCATTGATTTTAGTTGGGGGAGACCCTGGAATTGGAAAATCAACCTTGGTTTTACAATCTGCTTATTCATCAGAAATTTTGTCGCTTTATATTTCAGCAGAAGAAAATGAAGATCAATTATCTAACAGAGCAAAAAGATTAGGCGTGCAATCAAAAGAAATATTTATATTAAATGAAAATAATTTAGAGGTGATTTTAAATCATATTGAAAATATTAATCCAAAACTTGTTATTTTTGACTCAATTCAAACAATTTATACCAATGATTCTGATTCAATACCTGGTTCAATAAATCAAGTAAGAGATTGTAGTCAAAAAATATTAGAATTATGTAAGAAAAATAAAATCATTGGAATTGTTATTGGACATGTTACAAAAGAAGGTGTAATCGCAGGGCCTCGAATTCTTGAACATATGGTTGATACTGTTTTATATATAGAAGGTGAGAAAAGAAATGATTTTAGGATATTAAGATCTATAAAAAATCGATTTGGTGCTACAAATGAAATTGGTGTTTTTGAAATGTATTCAAACGGTTTAAATGAAGTCAAAAATCCATCAAATATTTTTATATCTGAAAGGCAATTAAGTGAACCAGGGTCTAGTATTTTCCCAAGCATTGAGGGTTCAAGACCTATTTTGATTGAAATTCAAGCTTTGGTGACTAATAGTTCATTTGGAACACCACAAAGAAATGTAACAGGTTTCAAATTAAGAAGATTATCTATGTTACTAGCAGTTTTAGAAAAAAAACTAGGTTTTTCATTAGGAGGGAGTGATATTTTTATAAATGTTGTTGGAGGTCTAAAAATAGATGAGCCTGCAGCTGACTTGGCTGTTATTTCTTCAATAATTTCAATTAAAAAAAATCTACCTATTAAAAAGGATTTAATATTATTGGGAGAAGTTGGTTTGGCTGGTGAATTAAGATCAGTAAATAATCTTGAGGAACGTTTGAAAGAATCAGCTAATTTGGGTTTCACTCAAGCAATTGTACCCAAAAGAAATTCAATAAAAAATTTCAATAAAATTAATTTAATAAGATGTGATTCAGTAAAAGATGCGTTTGAAAAAATATTTACAAAAAATTGAGTTTTTTAATTCTAAATAAAACAAAGAACTCTCATGCAAGAATTGGTCAACTGTCCACTAACAGAGGTTTAATCAATACTCCAGCATTTATGCCAATTGGGACCTATGGTCCCGTAAAAACTTTATCTCCAAAAGATCTAAATGATGTCGGTTCTCAGATAATACTTGGAAATACTTACCATCTATATCTTAGACCTGGAATAGAATTAATAAAAAAGATTAAAGGATTACATAATTTGATTGGTTGGAAAAAACCTATTTTAACAGATAGTGGAGGTTTTCAAGTATTTAGTTTAGCTAAGTTAAATAAAATAACAAATGACGGAGTTTTTTTTACCTCTAACATTGATGGAAAAAAACATTTTTTAACACCTCAATTATCGATGAAAATACAAAAAATTCTAGGAAGTGATATTATTATGTCATTTGATCAATGTCCAGCAGCAAATATTGAAACTATTGAATTAAATAAAGCTATAAAAAGAACGGAGTTGTGGACTAAAAAGTGTCATGAATATCTTAGTTTAAATAATGTATTTAAAGAATCTAACACTCATTTTTTTCCTATAATTCAAGGAGGAACAAATGAAAAGCTAAGGGAAATTAGTTTTAATTCAATACAAAAATATACTAAAGATGGAATAGCAATCGGAGGGCTTGCAGTTGGTGAAGATAAAAATGCTATGTTCGATATTATTTCTTATTTAAATACTATTATTCCAAATTCAAAATTAAGATATTTGATGGGTGTAGGAAAACCAGAGGACATTATTGAGGCAGTTTCGTTGGGAGTTGATTTGTTTGATTGTGTCATTCCAACAAGAAATGCCAGAAATGGGCAGTTTTTTACTTGGTTTGGAAAAATAAATATAATTAACTCTAAGTATAAAGATGATCTGAAACCTATTTCAGAAAATTGTAAATGTTACACTTGTGTTACATTTACGAGAGCTTATATAAGGCATTTATTTAAAATAAATGATACTTTAGGATTGAGATTAGCAACACTTCACAATGTTTATTTTTATATGGAATTAATGAAGGAAATAAGGATGCAAATTTCAAAAGATTCTTTTTTTGAATGGTCAAATAAGATTAAAGATTTAATTTCATCTAAAGTTTAATAAAAAATTCATTATTAAATTTAATACCTTTTATTCCAGTGTGAAACCATCCGAATTTAAAATGATTTTCAATACAATCATCTCCTTCTATTCTTTGAACAATATTATGTCCTCTAACAACTAGTTCTCCTATATTATTTGATACTACTGAACCATTCTTATTAAAAATCGATAATTCACAATGATTCATTCCTTTACCAATTGAAAAAAAATTATCTAAATGAATTTTTGGTTTTTTTATATTTATACTAGCATACCCACTTACTTCCGGAAGAAATAATCCTATTCTAAAATTTTTATGTTTGTAATTAATTTTTATATTATGTGGTAATATTATATTTTCAATTTTGTTATTAGAATAATATTGTTCAGAAAAAAGTGTTGTTTTATTCTTTGAATTAATTTCACGATTTTTTTTAATGAATTCAAGACTATTACCAAGGTAAAGAGCTAAAATAATTGCTAAAATCATATTTAATTTTTCTTTAAAGGGATATTGATACACAAAAAAATTTTCATATTTTGAGTTAAAATTTTTGCTCATACCCATTGCGGTTATCAATAGGTTATAGTGTGATAAAAATATTTTATTTTTTTGTCTACCATTAATTTTAATACAAATATCATAAAATTTATTTTTTTTATTTGGAGAAAAATTGGGTTTAAAATCTTTGAAAATTTTTTCAAAATTTAATTTTTTTTCTATTTCACTATCTAAATCAACTACTCCGCCATTATTCCATACTGAAAAGATTTCAACTAGAAAAAGAATTGGATTAGAGTTTGATACAGAAAATAAATTTTTTTTAATTTTTTTTTTATTTAAATAGTTTGAATATTGATTAACTTTTTTATAAAAATTAATATAGGACATTTCTTCATTTTCTATTTTAATGAATATTTTATCTTTATAAAAGTTTGCTTGGGATTCTAATAGTGAATTTATATTGGGATAAGGTACCATTATTTCAGAAGGTGGAACTCCTCTGAAATGTTGTGCTTTAATTTGATTATTTAAAAATTTAACTTGCATAAGTAAATTATGTTAATATTATCATGTTAATTATGTTAAACACTTTTTAAATTTATCATATATTTTTAATTATAATGAAAAATAATAAAAAATTAAACTCTATTCTTGAATCAGTGGGTAATACGCCTGTTGTGAAATTAAATCGCATTGGAAAAGAGTTTAAATGCGATTTTTATGTAAAATGTGAATATTTTAATCCTGGTGGATCTGTTAAGGATCGAATTGGTATTAAAATGGTTGAAGATGCAGAAAAGTCTAGAAGAATCAAACCTGGAGATACATTAATTGAACCTACATCAGGCAATACAGGTATTGGTTTGGCTATTGCTGCCGCTGTAAAAGGATACAGGATGATAATTACAATGCCTGAAAAAATGAGTAGGGAAAAAGAAGTAATTCTAAAAGCATTAGGTGCAGAAATTATTAGGACTCCAACTGAAGCAGCATTTGATGATCCCAAAAGTCATATTGGTGTTGCAAAATCATTAAATAAAAAAATCCCTAATTCACATATTTTAGATCAATATTCAAATCCAAGTAACCCTAATGCTCATTATAATGGTACTGCTGAAGAAATATTAAATCATTTTGGTGATGAGTTAAAAATGATAGTTATGGGTGTTGGTACTGGTGGTACAATCACTGGTGTAGCCAAAAAAATTAAAGAAAGAAGAAAAGATATTCAAATTGTAGGTGCAGACCCATATGGATCAATTTTAGGTGGTGGCAATGATATTAAACCATATAATGTTGAGGGAATTGGTTATGATTTCATTCCTGATGTTTTAGATAATAATTTAATAGATAAATATGTAAAAACTGATGATAAGAATGCATTTCTAACTGCTAGAAAATTAATAAAAAAAGAGGGTTTGTTTATTGGAGGATCATGCGGTTCAGCAGTTTGGGCAGCTTTGCAAGTTGCAGGAGAACTTGACAAAGATGAAGTTTGCCTAGTTATATTACCTGATTCAGTTAGAAATTATATGTCTAAATTTGTTGATGATGATTGGATGAGAAAAAAAGGTTTTTTAGATTAAGTTTAAATTTGAAAAAAATTTACATATTTAATTTATTAATATTTTTTGGTTGTGCTGCTATAAGTCCTCCGCCAGGTGGGGCAGAGGATAAAACTCCTCCGAAATTATTATCAAGTATCCCTGAATCTGGAACTTACAACTTAAATGGTGGATTAATTGTAAAATTAATTTTCTCAGAAAGACTTGATGAAAATATAGCTAAATCAAGTATAAGACTTTTACCTTTTGAAAAAACACCTTTGGAATTAAAAGTTAAAAAAAATATTATTGAAGTTTTGTTACCTGAAGTATTAAAGAAAAATCAAACTTATCAACTCATCATATCAAGAGAAATTTTAGATGAAAGAAAAAATAAATTAGATAAAACTTACCAACTAGCTTTTTCAACTGGGGATTCTATTTCAACTGGAGAAATTTCAGGTAAAGTTTTCAATATTAAAAACAGACCAACATATGTTTATCTATATAATAATTATGAACCCTTTGACAGTGTGTTTTTTAGAAAACCAGATTTCTATACTGAAACGGATGATTCAGGAAGATATTCATTTAAATTTCTTGAAAATCGAGATTATAGTATTATAGCACATCAGGGAGTTTCAGTTCCAAATAAAATTGATTTTAATAGAACTAGATATGGATTGAATAGTAAGTCTGTTTTAAAATTAAGTGAATCTAGATTTTTAGATAATGTTAATATCAAATTAAAAAATGAATTAACACCATTTGCTGTTTTGTCAGTTCAAATGAGGGATGAAAGAATTGGTACCGTAAATTTTACGAATGGATTTGATCTGAAAAATCAAAAACAAAACCCTGAAATTAAAATTTTTGAAAATCAACAAAATCATTATTATACAGTTACAAATTTTTTTCAAGATTCATTATCAAATGTTTTAAATTTTTATCACAAAAATTTAGATGTAAAACAAAATCATTTTTTACAGGTATTAAATTTATCTGATACATCTAATCAAATAATTGACAAAAAATTAACTTCAATTAAGAAAAGTGAAATCGATAGTATTCCTCCAATTATAATTTCTCCAAATCAAACTAAAAATATCATTTTTGATGGTTTTGATTCAATTAATTATATATTTAATCAACCAATTATAATATTTGGTAAATTGGATTCAATTTTTGAATTTTTTTCTGATTCTACAAAAATTACAGATTTTCATTTAACCCACACAAAACCTAATATTTTAACTATATCAAATAAAAACAAGTTACTTGATATAAATAATTTGAGTGTGAAAATCTTTTGTAATAAAATTAAATCTATTGATAATTTATCAATGGTAGATTCTATTATAAATATTTCTTATGAAGTTCAAAATAAAAAAAGGTTAGGTTCTATATCAGGACAAATTATTAATTCAAGATCAATGAATAATTATGTAATAGGATATATGCTTGAAAACAAAAAAAATAATTTTACCATTAAAACAGATTCATCAACTAATCAATTTCATGTAAAAAATTTAAATGAAGGTTTTTGGAAAATTTATGCTTTTGAAGATATAGATAATAATACAAAATATGATTATGGTGAATTATTTCCATATGTTCCAGCAGAAAGATTTGTTAATTTGAATCAAATAATTGAAGTAAGAGGTAATTGGGAAAATAGCGAAAATAATATTTTTTTCCCAATCGAATGAATGAATACTAAAAACCCAAACATTTATGGTGTTATAATGGCTGGTGGTAAAGGAACTAGATTTTGGCCATTAAGTAGAAAAAAACATCCAAAACAATTGTTAAATATAATTGGTGATCAAAGTATGCTTCAGATAACAGTTGACAGATTGAGAAAAGTTGATTTCATAAAAGATATATTTATAGTAACTAATCCTGAGCTTGCAACTAAGATAAAAAAGGAAATTAAAGGTATTAATAAAGATAATGTGATTATTGAACCATATGGTAAAAACACAACACCTTCAATTGCTTTGGCTGCAATCAAGATAAAATCAATCGATAAAAATGCAATTATGGGAATCTTTCCCTCAGATCACTTTATTATTGGTCATAAATCTTTTTCGGATTCTTTAAGAATTGGTTCCGAGTTAGCACTTAATGAAAAATTATTAGTTACAATGGGAATAATACCAAAATTTGCTCATACTGGTTATGGTTACATACAATATGATAAAAAAATTTCTTATAATGAAATATCTTTTAAAGTGAAAACATTTGCAGAAAAACCTATGGAATCTGCTGCATTAAGATTTATTGAAAGTGGTGATTTCCTTTGGAACAGTGGAATGTTTATTTGGAAAGCAAAAACCTTTTTAAAAGCGATGAAACAATTTCTTCCTGAACAATATGAAATAATAAGCCAAATAAGTGAAAAAATTAATACTTCTGAATATAAAAGCACTTTGTATGAAAAATGGGATAATTTAAAATCTGAATCTGTAGATTATTCAATTCTTGAAAAAGCCAAAAATATTTGTGTTATTAAATCAGATTTTAATTGGAGTGATTTAGGTTCATGGAATACTCTTTTTGAATTTTTATCAAAGGATAAATATAAAAATATTATTAAGGGAGATGGTTTGATTTTAAAAGGCTCTAATAATTTAATACACTCAAATAATAAGTTTACAGCTTTAGTAGGTATTGAAAATTCAATTATTATTAATACTGATGATGCAACGCTTGTTATTAATAGATCATATCTTGAAGAAATGAAAAATTTACTTGATAATATTAAATTGAATAATAGAGAAGAATTATTATGAAATCAAAAAAAATTTATGAAGAGTTTGAAAAACTTGCTGTAAAAATGAATTTAAAAATTATTCATGGTGTAGGTGATTTTGATGGTGGGCTTTGTAATTTAAATGGTGATGAATTAATCGTTTTAAACAAGAAAAAACCAATTGAACAAAGATTAAAGGTTTTAGTTTCAGTATTTAAAAAATTAGATTTGGAAAATAAATTTATAGTACCTGGTTTAAGAGATTACATTCAGATAAATGAAATTAATTAAAATGGAAAAATTATGGGCGCCCTGGAGAATGAGTTACATAAAATCCGAAAGGGATAAAGGGTGTGTTTTTTGTGATAAAATTAAATCAAATAATGACAGAGATTCTTTAATATTGTATAGAGGAAGCTTTAATTTTGTAATAATGAATTTATTCCCTTATAATAATGGTCATATAATGATCATACCTTATTTACATACAGCAAAACCTCAGGATTTAAATGAAGAAACTAAACTAGAAATTTTAAATTTAAGCGATGCAAGCATGGATATAATTAAATCAAAAATGAATCCTGATGGTTTTAATTTTGGAGCTAATTTTGGCAGGTCTGCTGGAGCAGGTATTGCTCAACACTTGCATTATCATATTGTACCAAGATGGGACGGTGATACAAATTTCATGCCTGTTTTAAATGAAACAAAAACAATTGTTCAATATCTCAAAGAAACATATGATTCATTAATTAATGAATTTGCTAAAATCAAATGAATAATTTTAATTTAATTTGGTTACCTTTTTTATACCTTTATATAGTTGGAGGAGGTTTTTTTCTTTTGGGATTAGTATTAATCATTAAAACTAATGCAATCGAAATTTCTAAACCCAATCATTTTAACTGGCTGTTAATATTAATAATTGGTTTTGTTTATTATTTTTTGATTCATTTTCTTTTTATTATTTTTGCAACTGGTAATTAGCGATGGACTTTATAATTGGAACAAACTTAGATAGAATAATTATCTTATTATATTTTGTACTTGTAATGTCTTTCGGGGCTTACTTCGGTAAATATAGTAAATCAACTTCAGATTATTTTTTTGGAGGAAGACGTTTTTCGTGGTGGCTCATTTCAATTTCAATTGTAGCAACAGGAATTGGATCACATAGTTTTTTAAAATATTCTACAAAAGCTTATGAATATGGTTTTTCTTCAACAATGACATATATGAATGATTGGTTTTTCATGCCATTATTTATGTTTGGATGGCTTCCAATTATTTATTATTCAAAAGTTGCTTCAATACCAGAGTATTTTCAAAGAAGGTTCAATTCGAAAGCAAGATTTATTGCCACTTTTATGATATTGCTTTATATGATTGGATATGTAGCTATACAATTGTTGACTCTTGCAACAGTTTTATATAAAATTTATTCAATTCCATTAATGTCTACTGTGATAATTATTGCTTTGGTTACTACTCTTTACACGCATTTTGGTGGACAAACATCAGTTATTTTTACTGATTTATTTCAAGGATTAATTTTATTGTTTTCGGGTTTACTTCTTTTTTATTTAGGAATAAATTATTTGGGTGAATTTTCGAATTTAAATGGATTTAATTTTTTTTGGGATAATTTAACCACTTCTCAAAAATTACCTCTTGCAAATTTTAATAGCCCTCCAGATTTTAATTTTGTTGGAATTTTTTGGCAAGATGGAATTGCAGGTTCTATAGGTTTTCTATTTATGAATCAAGGTTTAATTATGAGATTTATGGCTGCAAAAAATGTTAACGAAGGCAGAAAAGCTGCTGCTTTTAATGTTTTAATTATACTGCCAATTTCAGCTATTGTAGTTTCCAATGCAGGATGGATTGGAAGGGTAATATCAAATACAAATCCTAATATCTTACCTCTAGATATGGCTCCTAACGATGTTTTTGTAGTTATAACTAATCTAGTTTCAAGTCCAGGAGTGTTTGGTTTAATTATCGCTGCTTTATGTGCTGCATTAATGTCAACTGCTGACACATTGGTTAATGCTTCATCTGCAGTTATAGTAAATGATATATATAGGCCAATCACAAAAAATATAAATTCTGATAAAAAAGAGTTGAATATTGCTAGATTAGCTTCACTTTTAGTCAAGATAATCGCAGTTTTATTAGTTCCTTTTTTTAATAATTTTGATTCGATTTATGAAGCTCATGGATGGTTTCATTCAACTTTTACACCTCCATTGGTTGTTGGTATTTTTCTTGGAATTTTTTGGAAAAAATTTACTTCTTCTGCAATCATTGCAACGTTTTTAGTTGGTGGATTTTTAATGATACTAGGACAATTTTATCCTGAATTAATTAAACCTTTTTCTCATGGTATTGAATTGAGGCCAGGTAAAGGATATTCATATATTGGTGCTTTATATAATATTTTTGTTTGTGCTACAGTTGGTATAGTTGTAAGCTTTTTTACGAAACCACCAGATTTAAAACGAATTAAAGGCCTTACAATTTTTGATGTTAAAGATTTAAAACAAATATTTAAAGGTTCAGAGATTAATGAGAAAAAAGGTGAAAAAATATCTGTTGAATGGAAAAGATCAAATCAACCAAATGAATTTATTTCATTTTCAAAAAATGATATGAAAAGAATGAAAGCTAAAAAAGGTGATCTCGTTTATTTATCTGATTCTAGAAAATGGTTAGGTGGATTAAAATCTATACATTCATCATTTGATAAAAGTCATAATGAAGATGGTATTGTTTATTTGAGTAGTTCTTTGATCGAGAAAGGTCTTTTTATTGATAATAAAATCTTAACTGCAGAAAAAGAGATGTAAAAAGGATAAAAAATTTAAATTAATTTTCCGGAGTAGCTCAATGGTAGAGCGGATGGCTGTTAACCATTAGGTTGGGGGTTCGAGTCCCTCCTCCGGAGCAAAAAATATTTTCATAAGGTGATAACACAAGATAAAATCGATGAGAAATTTATGTCTATTGCTATTAAAGAAGCAAAAAAAGGATATAATAATGTTCATCCTAATCCAAAAGTTGGCGTTGTAATAACTGTTAATAACAGGCTTATAGCAAAAAGTTATCATAAAAAATTTGGTGGATTGCATGCAGAAAGAAATGCAATTAATTTAATCACCTCAAATTTTTCTAAAGCCACTCTCTATACAACTTTAGAACCTTGTTCTCACTTTGGGAAAACGTCGCCATGTGTAGAACATATTCATCCTTCAAACTTTGAGAGAGTTGTAATTTCTTCATTAGATCCAAACCCTAAGGTTAATGGCAAAGGACTCTTAAAGATAAAAGAAAAAGGAATTGACATAAAATTAGGAGTACTTGAGAAGGAGTCAAAAAAAATTAATAATCCTTTTTATACATATTATGAAAAAAAAAGACCTTATGTTATTCTTAAATTTGCATCCACATTAGATGGGTTTATTGCTATGAAAGATGGTACCTCAAAATGGATAACGGGTCAAAACTCTAGAAATGACGTACATAAATTAAGATCTAATTGTGATGGGATTTTAGTTGGTCGAAAAACTGCAGATATAGATAATCCAGATTTATC